>Ga0224559_1000044_pt1 | contig 64413 bp, 53 predicted proteins | sample 714S33034metaG_FD_180676 | JGI IMG/M metagenome (GOLD analysis project Ga0224559, IMG submission 180676) | Peat soil microbial communities from Stordalen Mire, Sweden - 717 S3 30-34 | ecosystem: Environmental > Terrestrial > Soil > Wetlands > Peat | place: Sweden: Norrbotten County, Stordalen... | reverse complement strand
TGAGCTGATAGGTGTTGCCGTCGTGGGCCTTGTACATCATGCGCACGGCGTGGGCCTTGATGGTGATGCCGCGCTCGCGTTCGAGGTCCATGTCGTCGAGGATCTGGGCCTGCATCTCGCGGCCGGTCACCGAGCCGGTCAACTCGAGCAGACGGTCGCTCAGCGTCGACTTGCCGTGGTCGATGTGGGCGATAATGGCGAAATTTCTGAGGAAGCGAGCGTCCATGGGGAGTTGAAGAAAGAGGCCTTTTGCGCCATCGAGCGCGCATTGCCCTCATGGCTTAGCTTATCATCGGCATAGTCGTCTCTCGCGGCTGGTCGGGTCAGATTGGGTCAGAGGGAGCCGCGTCTGCTTATGCGCATGAATTTACGTCATCTTTATTTGCCTGGTTTGGCTGTGCCGGCTCTTCTGCTGGCTGGTTGCGTTCCCCATCAACCCGCGGAGACGCCGGCGGCCGAGGAGCCGCAGGCCACCGCGCCCGCGCTGCCCGCCGCTGCCCGGCAAGCCCCGCGGGCCACGGCTTTCGCGCCGCAAGCGCTGACCCTGGAGCAGCAGCGGGTACGGCTGCTGATTCAGCAGGTGGAGAGCGCCTACGCGCGCGGCAATGCCGACTATCGCAAGGGAAAGCTGCCCGAGGCCAAGCAGGAGTTCGATCGCGCCGTGGACCTGATGCTGATGAGCGGCATCGACATCCGCAGCAATGCCCAGTTGCAGGAGGAGTTCGACCGCATTCTGGACGGGGTGAACGGGCTGGAGATGGAGGCCCTGAAGCAGGGCAACGGCTTTGTCTCGAAGGAGGAGACGACGCCGGGCGAGGCGGCCAGCGACGTGACCTTCGTGGTCGATCCGAATGTTGTGGCCAAGGCCAAGTCCTACCTGGCCACGACCCGTTCCGATCTGCCGCTGGTGGTCAACGACTACGTGGCCTCCTACATCAACTTCTTTGCCAATACGCAGCGCGGGCACAACACGCTGCTCCACTCCTTCCAGCGCGCCGGCCGTTACAAGATGATGATCCAGCGGGTGATGGCCGAAGAGGGCGTGCCGCAGGATCTGATCTATCTGGCCGTGGCCGAGTCGAGCTTCCAGCCGCGCGCGCTCAATGCGCAATCGGGCGCGGGCGGGATGTGGCAGTTCATGCCGCACGGCAACTACGGGCTGGTGCGCAACCAGTACGTGGACGAACGCTTCGATCCGGAAAAATCCACGCGCGCCTATGCGCGTTACATGAAGTTCATCTACGACCAGACGGGCGACTGGTACCTGACGATGGCCGGCTACAACTGGGGCACGGGCAACGTGCAGCGGGCGGTCGAGAAGACCGGCTACGCGGATTTCTGGGAACTCTACAAGCGCCACAATCTGCCCGCCGAAACGCAGAACTATGTGCCGGAGATTCTGGCGGCGATCATCATCGCCAACCACCCCACGCAGTATGGTTTCGACGAGATTACACTCGACCCGCCGGTGCTCACCGACACGGTGACCATCAACTACCCGGTGGATCTGCGCCTGGTTTCCGACCTGGTGGGCGCGCCGGTCAATGAACTGCAGGCTTTGAATCCCAGCCTGCTGCACATGATCACGCCGCCCGATACGCCCTTCGATCTGCATCTGCCAGGTGGCACGGCCACATTGTTCGGGCAGCGCGTCGCATCGATTCCCGAGAGCCGGCGCGTCGGCTGGCGCTACCATCGCGTGACGGCCGGAGATACGCTGGCCTCGGTGGCGCGCGAGTATCGCGTGACGGAAGAGGCGCTGGCGGGGGCCAATCAACTGCGCGAGAGCAATAGCATCGAGGGAGTCGAGGGGCTGGCAATCCCAGCAGCCGCGCCGGTGGCCGCAGCGGCCGCAGCGGGCGCGTCGGCTCCGCCGGTGGCGCATGCGCGGGTTTATACCGCGCGCCGGGGCGATACGCTGGTGACCATCGCGGATCGCTATGGCGTTTCGCTCAACCAGTTGCGCCACTGGAATGAGATCACCGGCACTCTGGTCAGGCCGGGGCGCCGCTTGTATGTGGCCGATCCCGACGATCAGCCGCGCGCCGCAGTGCATGACCAGCCGCGCTCCGGGGTGCGCGGCCATCACCGCGGCGGTTTACGTGCCGAGACGGAGACGCGGGAAACCGCGCCCGCCAGCAGCGCCAGGGACAAGTCCAACTTACCCAGAGGGCATAGGAAGAGTGGCGCTGCGGAAGAGAGAAAGCTACCGGTACAGCGCGGGGAAAGCGATGCCGGCAGCAGCGCCAGGGAAAGGTCCACCTTATCCAGAAGAGGGCATAGGAGGACGGAGACGCAGGAAACCGCACCCGGCAGCAGTACGAGGGAAAAGTCCATCATCCCCAGAGGGCATGGGAAAGGTGGCGCGGCAGAGGAGAAGAAGCAAAAGCCGCAGCGCGGCGAAAGCGCTGCCGGCACAAGGAAAAGCAAGAACGCGGACGAGAGAAACTCGCGCGCGCCAGTGCCTTCCGCGCACTCCAGGACTCACGGCCACAAACAAAAATAACCAGGAACCTCATTACACACTTGTCATTTGCTGGCGTTTGCGTGCAAGCTATTGCTACAATAGCTTCCGCGAGCGGAGCGTGATTGTTTGCCCTCGTGAAAGTTGTTCGCCCTCGTGAAACAAGAAGAGTCAACAAACGCGCGGCAAGCCGCTGGAGGCAATGGGATGGATGAAGTATTCAGGATGTGCGCGATGAGCAACGGCGATGCAGATGACGAGACGGCCGGGCTGGATTCCGATCACGACGACTTTGAAGACGACGACTTCGAAGAGGACGAAGAGGTTGAAATCTCCAGCGTGCTTCCCTCCTTGGACGGCGATGAGGAAGTGGTTGAAGAGATGGTGATCGTGGTGGTGGGAGAACCCGCATTAAAGCCGGCCCAGAATAAGGCCGCGAAGAAGAAATCTCCGGCAAGTAAGTCCACTAAGAAAGCCGCGGTCAAGAAAACTCCAGCTAAGAAACTTCCGGCCAAGAAAGTTGCAGGCAGGAAAACAGTTGCGAAAAAGGTTGTGGCCAAAAAGGCCGCCAAGGAGTCCGCCGCAAGCAAGAGCAGTCCTGGCGCAAGGGGCGGAAAGGTCGTAGCCAAGAAGGCCGCGGCCGGCAAGAGCGTCAGTAAAATCACCAAGCGAGGTAAACCGTTGGCCGTTAAGAAAGCAGCAAAGAAGGCTCCCGCGAAGAAAGCGGCAGTGAAGAAGGCTCCCGCGAAGAAGGCAGTCGCGAAAAAGGCTGTCGTCAAGAAGGCTCCTGCGAAGAAGGCAGTCGCCAAGAAGGCTTCTGCGAAAAAGGCAGTTGCCAAAAAGGCTCCTGCCAAGAAGGCAGCCGCGAAAAAGGCTCCTGCGAAAAAGGCAACCAAGTAGCAGGGAAACCCGCAGTACAAGGCAAGCAAAAGAGCCCGGCGTAAGCCGGGCTCTTTTGCGTCTGAAACAGGAAACAGTGTGCGGAAAAATCTTTCCGGAATCAGTATTCGCGCGGAGTGGCCACAATGGCAATGCCCGCCTGGGCGGCGCGCAAGAGCACGGCATCGCGATCGAAGAGCAGGGTGCGGCCGGCCTCGATCGAGAGGCAACTGGCGCCGGCGCGGATCATCGCCTCGATGGTGTCGATGCCGACGACGGGCACATCGAAGCGCATGTCCTGATTGGGCTTGGCGACCTTGACAACGGTTAGGCGGCGCTCCAACGTCGAAACGAGATCCGGCCCGCCGTCTTCGCGCGACGCGGAAGCTTGCGCGTCGTCTCCGAGTGACCGCATCAGCGCCCCGGCGCGTTCGATGGCCGCGTCCGTGCCTTCCATGGCCTCGACCGCGACGCAGGCCTGCGCGGCCACCACCACCGTCTGGCCAATGTCGAAGCCGGCTACGGCGCGGGCCACGCTGAGGCCGTACTCGATGTTCCTGCGCTCATCCTCGTCGGGCGCGCGCCCTCCGGCCACGCCCTCGGTGAGTGTGCCCTCAACGGCCAGCAGCGGCTCAAGAAACGCGGTCGAGCTGATCAGTTCGATGCCTTCGTCGCCCAGCACCTTGGCCACTGCGCCCAATAACATATCGGTGGAACGCGTGCGCAGGTTCAGCAGCAGCTTGGCCAGCCGCCAGTCGGGGCGAATGCTGGAAAAAATCTGCTTGTGCTTCACTTGGCCGGCCATCACGGCCTTCTGAACGCCTTCCTTGTGAAAGGTTTCGATCAGCCGCGAGAGTTCGCCCAGAGAGAGCCAGTAAACGGTGATGCGCTCGTCCGCGGCGGCGCGCCGGTCGATCTCCGCATCGGTCTCTTCGCGAATGGCCGCGACCACGACGGCCAGGCCCTGCGCCCGCGCCGCATCCAGCAGCAGAAAGGGAAAGCGGCCGTTGCCGGCGATGAGGCCCAGCTTCATGGCTACTTGATGACCCCGCGCTGGCTGCGTTCAATGAAGGCCGCCACCAGCGCCGCGTCCTCGCCCTCCAATTGCTTGATCTGCTCAAGGGCTTGCGTGGTGTTCAGCTTGGCGGCCACGAGCAGCCGGAAGACCTTCTGCAAGCCTTGCAACCGCTCGGGCGAGAAGCCGCGCCGCGTAAGGCCGACCTTGTTGATGCCGAAGGCCTTGTTCTCGCGCTTGGAGGAGGTCAGCGAGAAGGGCAGCACGTCCTGGGTGACGATGGTGCCGCCGCCGATGAAGGCGTAGGCGCCCACGGTGCAGAACTGATGGACCGGGCAGAAGGCGCCGACAGTGGCGTAGTCCTCGATGACGACGTGGCCGGCCAGTGTGGCCGAGTTAGCCAGAATGCAGTGGCTGCCCACCTGGCTGTCGTGGCCGATATGCGTGTAGGCCATCAGCAGATTATCGGAGCCGAGGCGCGTGACGCCACCGCCATTCACCGTGCCGCGGCTGATGGTCACGCTCTCGCGGATGGTGTTGCCGTCGCCGATTTCAACCGCGGTTGGCTCGCCGTTGTACTTCAGATCCTGAGGCGTAATGCCGATAGCGGTGAAGGGATGGATTACGTTGCGCGCACCGATGCGGGCGCGGCCGTCGACGACCACATGGGAGATGAGCGTGCACTCCTCGCCTAGCACCACCTCGGGACTAATGGTGCAGAAAGGGCCGATGGCGCAGGAGGCGGGAACAACCGCGCCGGGAGCGATGACCGCGCTGGGATGAATGCTCACTCCGCGTGCACCGTTTCCGCCGCTACGCTGCCCACCTCGGCCACGGGCTCAGGCGTGGCCGGTTGCGCCTTGGGGACGATCTGGCAGGTCAGCGTGGCCTGGCAGGCCAGCTTGCCCTCGACGAAGGCTTTGGCCTCCATGCGGCCCAGGCGGCTCTTGAAGGCCAGCACATCCACCTCGATGCGCAGTTGATCTCCGGGAGTAACCGGGCGGCGGAACTTGGCCCGCTCGATGCCGGTGAAGACCGCCAGTTTCTTTTCGCGGTCGGCGATTTCGTGCATCATGATGATGGCGCCGGCCTGGGCCATGGCCTCGATGATGAGCACGCCGGGCATAATCGGATAGCCGGGAAAATGACCTTGGAAAAAAGGCTCGTTGATGGTCACATTCTTGATGGCGACCAAGCGCTTGGCGCGCTCGAACTCGACGACTCTGTCAATCAACAGAAACGGGTAGCGGTGAGGCAGTAAACCCAGGATTTCCTGGATGTCGAAGGTCATTCTCTGGCTCCAGCGAGCGCGGGGCGTGGCCGCTCAAGCGCTCGATTGGATTATAACGAAGAGCGCTTTGCGGGGCGCGGGGAAACTGTTCCGCAGCTTGCCGGTCAGCCGCGAAAGCACCTGGGATTTACGAAGGCTTCAATGGAGCGCCAGGTTTATCCGGCTTTGCCCAGTTTATCCGGCTTTGCAGGAGAGCCTGGATTTGCGGTCTTCGAACGATTCAGCAGATGTTCTGATTACGGCTACGCAGAAGTCAGAACTTCGCCTCGAAGGCCCGGAAGCGCCGTTCCAGCTCCCACTGCGCGGCGGCCTTTTCGCTGCCGTCGAGGAAGGACTTGCACCTGGGCGAGGGTTTGTCGCCGCCGAGGAGCTGGGCCTGGCAGGCAGCGGCGGGAGTGGTGAAGCTGTCCGTAGCGGCCCACAGGCTGGCGCCGGCCAGGAAGCTGTGCTCCAGGCTAGTGCGGGCCAACTGCTTCAGATCCCGGTAGCCGAGGCGGTAATCGAGGGCGGCGCGCAGGTATTCGTGGGTGAGGTCGATGCGGCTGACGCCTTCGTCGTCAGTCGAGAGCGCCACCGGAACGTGAGCGGCGCGGTAGAGCGGAAAGGGATGCTCCGCACCTTTTACTCCCAGAATGCCTTCGTTCGAGCTGAGGTTGATCTCGACCATCACGTGCCTTTGCGCCATCTCCCGCAGCAGGCCGGGAGCGTCCTGCTCGTTCATCACGTCCACGCCGTGGCCGATGCGCTCGGCGTGGCCCAGTTCGACGGCCTGGCGGATGTGGAAGCGCAGGCCCTCGGGCGGGACCAGGCCAGGAGCCAGTTCGCCAGCGTGCAGGCTGATGTGGACCTTGGGATAAACGGAGTGCAGGTAGTCGAGCATCTTCATCTGCAAGGTATAGTCACGCATGGCGATGAAGCCGTCCTCGGGCTGGACGAAGTTGAGGCCAACGAAGCCCGGTTCGCGGGCGTCCATGCTCGCCTGGACAGTCTCGAAGCCCAGCAGCGCCTGCGCGAAGACCTGCCCCGGCGGAAAGTCGCGCAGAATCTGGTAGAGGTAGCGAACTTGGACCTGGCAGGCGGGCGCGGCCTGGGGGCTGCCGCAATGCTCGATCTGGCGGCGTTGAGCCTCGGCGGCGCGCACCTCCTCGCGATCGGCGGGGATTTCCTCGCGCAGGCCGAGGTCGAGCAGCCTCTGGCGGTAGCGGGCGAACTCCTCGCGCGAGGAGTCCTGCCCCTGGAAAGAGTCTTGACCCTGGGATGAATCTTGCCCCCGAAATGAGTCCAGCCCCAAGAGGTTTTCCTGGGCGAGCCGGGCGGCGTGCGCGAAGGCAGGCGTCTCCATCAGTTCGACATACTGCTCATTTGCAGCGGCGGCGCGGCTGGCCACCTCGTCCACCCACTCGCCGGCGTGCCGCTGGCCGAGCCCGCCAAAGCGGTCGAAAGTGGAAAAGAACTGGTCGTGGCCGCTGAAGCCTGAAGTGGCGATAAAGCCGCGCATTGAGAAGGCGTCGACCAGCCGGTCGTAAAGCCGCTGCGCGGCTGGCGTCAAACTACCGGAAAGTTGTGCGGCCGGCACGAGTGGCGCTGCGCAGGGGGGCTGGGCAAGGCTCAGGGCCGCCGGGTCCACGCACAAGCCGTCCTCGCTCGCCTCGCGGATGAAGCTTTCGGCGTAGACCGCTCCGGAGAGGTGAATGTGAAGGTCGGCGCCCTTGGGAAACTGGTCCAGAAAGACGCGCAGGGCCGGCGCTCCGGCCTGCCGGGCTGCCTGGTAGGCGCGGGCGGCGCGGGCGTCCGGCAAGGCGGTCTGGGCGCACACTGGAACCTGGAAGTTGGCAGCCGTGACGGCCAGGGCAGCACAGATGAGAAGAAAAGCAGGAGGGCGCATAATGCCATCCAGTGTAGAGCAGGCCAGCCAAGCGCCGCGGCTGCTGGCCAAGGGGGAAGCTTGTGTGGTCCTCGAATCCACGCGCTCTTGTCAAAGCCATGCAAGCCTCTTGGCGGTGTGGTTTCGGGGGCGGGGCAACGAAACCAGGCGGCCAGGCGACCATTTGCGTACGCGATTTGCATTTCTCTTACGCGGAGAAGCCGATTCTGCGCGGCATTTCGCTGCGGGCGGAGGCTGGAGAAGTCGAGGTGGAGGGCATCGACGAGGGCGGATATTAGTGGATGAGGCGCCTGCCCAACGGATTTGCAGATTGCGGGTTTCACCCGGTTGCAGCGCAATCGCCGGAATCTGAACCAGGGCAAACCCAGTCTGCACGGTTTGCGCTCCCGCGCCGGAAACCGCCATGCACGGCGCCAGGAGCCACAACAAGGCGCTCGATACTCTGGCGGCAATGGCTCCCGGTCTGCCGAACATCATCCCTTCTGCACCTGGCAACCGTTCCCCGGTGCATACAGAGACCGCTAGGTATGTGACCGCATAATTTCGAACCATCCAGGGATGTAGCGCCGGTCTCCAGGCCGGCTGTGGCGCGGGTTTCCTAACCCGCGCACGTTCACCGAATAGAACAAAATCATACGATCGTGGTACTAGAAACCAGATCGAGTTTTGCAACTTATTAAATAGGTGTTCCTTTAGTTAGTGACATTCAGAACGAAAGAATATGCAGAAAGAAGCAATTTCAGGGTTTATGTAATGCGAGGTTAATGAACGCGAGCGGCTTTTCCTTTGACCTCCCCCCAGTGACAGGACATGCTGCTACGACTGGCGGCAGCGTCTAGTACCTTGCTCACCGTGCATCATGCGCCGCTACAATGGAATGCGCCCGATCTCCCGTTCCAGACCGGGTCTGGAGTATCCCACAATGATGAAAGATCTGCCTCTATCGAAGGTCTATCAATTGCTTGAGCCGGGTCCGGTGGTGTTGCTGACGACAGCTCACAAGGGCCGGGCCAACGTGATGACGATGTCCTGGCACATGATGGTCGAATTTGTACCGCCGCTGGTGGCCTGTGTCGTCAGCAACGCCAATCACAGCTTCACTGCGCTGCGGGCAGCGAAAGAGTGCGTGATCGCCATTCCGGCGCTGGAACTGGCGCCCAAAGTCGTGAAAATCGGCAACTGCTCCGGGCGTGACGTGGATAAGTTCGAAAGATTCGGCCTGACGCAGTCGCCAGCCGAGTGCGTGGCGCCGCCCCTGGTGGCCGATTGTTTCGCTAACCTTGAATGCAGGGTGGCTGATACCAGCCTCGTCAACCAGTTCAATCTCTTCATTCTGGAAGTGGTCAAAGCCTGGACCGATCCGAAGCAGAGGCATCCGAAGACCATCCACCATCAAGGGTTTGGCAGGTTCGCCGTGGACGGCGAGATCATCAAGCTGAAGTCCATAAAGCCGTAGGGGAACAACGCCCGGCCGGCACAGCCTTACTCCAAGCTGGTCGGCTCAGCCCTGCTACGATCGACCCACAATAAGGCTGCTCGGTCCGGGCAGACGCGGCAGCAGGCGAACCAATCTGAATGATAGAGGGAAGTTAACAAAGGACTGTCAGGGGTGCTCCGAAAGGAGGCAATCCTTGTTTTTCATTGCTCAAGAGCAACTGTTGACACCGCGTGAATTCGGCGGTAAATTGGTCTCATAAAGGGAAGGAGGGCTATCCAAAAGATGCAGAATGGCTCTTCGAGAAGTGCGGTACATAAGGTGACGGAAGGCTGAGGTATCGCGCCCAGACCCCAAGGTTACCCCAGCGGAAAAGATTAAACCGCAGGGGGCTTGACCGCATCCTTTCACGTAAGGTTGCGTCCGGCGCCCCGGTGGCGCGATGGCGATTCTCAAAATGGAGCGATGACTCTATCGCCCAGGGAAACCCGTACTAACGGGTAACGCCATCGAGCCATCGGGGAAGGGAAGCACGGGTGAAAATGCTTGGGCAATCGCGGCAATGCGATGGCTTTCGTCTAATATACTCAGTTCACCACAACGGCTTGGGCGCAATGCCCAGGCCGTTTTGGTTTGGAAGCGACTCAGGCCGCGGCAGTCCCTGTCTTCAGCTTCAAATCGCCAGGCCGCACCCACGGAAGGCGCAAGTCCATAAGGGTCCAAGAATTTCCGCACGCAAACCATTTGCTTCAGATGCTGGCTGCGGTGGGTTCAGGTGGTCCAGAAACTACACCTTGTGGACCAACAAAGGTCGCATGGAGATTCACACACAGCAAGCGTTGCTTACAGCAAGATTCTGGTCCCGATTCCAGCGAGAGGCGCAAAGCGGGCCGACTTTTCCTGCACAGTAATCCACGCAGGCAACACGGCTGGAAAGAGGTGCCTACTTTCTCCCCAAGATGCACCCCATCCTGCAATCGCTCCACCGCGAGGCCGAATGGACCCAGACGCTTGCGGAGATCCGGCTACAGTGGAACCAGAGTAGCCCTATCCCGGAAGCAAGCCTGCCACCTCCAAAACTCTTTGTAAGGATATGTTTACTCTGATTCCGCTCTACGCTACCACAATCGCCCCCGGTTCTTGGAGATCCTCGGCAAACTGGATTCCAGACCATTCCTTCAGCAACGTCAAGCACGCCGCTGAGCGAAATAGCAGAGATGGGGGTCGAAGCCCGCATACCGTGATGCGGCGCCCTGGGCAAACTGGAGACTGGGCACTCGCCGCCGCTTCGGCCTCCGGGTGAACGCGAACGGGTTCCATCCGCGCTGCCCGGTCAGAATCTGCGCGTCCATGCGGGCGAGAACATCTTCAAGCGGAATCAGCTTGACCGCCCCAGAATCAATTTCGTCGAGACGCCGCCCGATCTCGCCGTCCCAGTCAGCCTCAATCTCGACGGCCCCACCCTCGCCGGGGGCGATACTCTCCCAGAGCGAGTTGGCCAGCAGGATGCGCTGGTCCTCGGGCAGTTGGTAAGCAATTTTCCGGACTTCCTCGCTAGCTGTGCCGCATGGGAAGATTTAGCGCGGAATCGGGCGTAAATCTTCAACCCAAGCCTCGAAGCCGCGATCTGGGCGCCCAGCTCCGCGAACTCCTGCGTGTACCGCACCCGTTCGCCGGCGGGCACGATCTTTTGTTCTCTCTGCCGGCTTTCGATACACTCCCGGCCCATTGGCCGTACAATAAGATTTGAGGTAGAACTGGTCTCCCAATGTCATTTAATGGTTATCCATCGCGCTCCAACCGGTCGCGCGGCCTTCGCTCCCTGTTCGGGATGTTTTCCAGCGACCTGGCCATCGATCTGGGCACCGCCAACACGCTGGTCTATGCGGCCGGCAAGGGCATCGTTGTCAACGAGCCCTCGATCGTGGCCATCAACAAGAACACCGGTGAGGTGGAAGCCGTGGGCAAGGAGGCCAAGGAGATGCTGGGCCGCACCCCCGGCAACATCGTGGCCATCAAACCGATGAAGGACGGCGTCATCGCCGACTTCAAAGTCACCGAAAAGATGTTGAATTACTTCATCCAGAAGGCGCACAACCGCAAGATGCTGGTCCATCCTCGGATCGTCATCGGCGTGCCTTCGGAGATTACGCAGGTGGAAAAGCGGGCGGTCGAGGACTCGGCCTACCGCGCCAAGGCCAGCGAGGTTTATCTCGTCGAGCAGGCCATGGTGGCGGCCATCGGCGCCGGGCTTCCCGTCACCGAGCCGGGCGGCAACATGGTGGTGGACATCGGTGGCGGCACGACCGACATCGCCGTCATTTCCCTCTCGGGCATCGTCTATGCGCGCTCGGTGCGCATGGCCGGCAACCAGATGGACGAGGCGATCACCAACTATTTGAAGCGCAAGTACAACCTGCTGATCGGCGAGCGCACGGCCGAACACATCAAGATCGAGATCGGCTCGGCCTACCCGCTGGATAAGCCGCTCACGATGGAGATCAAGGGCCGCAACCTGATCGAAGGCGTGCCCAAGACCATCAGCATCGACGACAGCGAGATTCGCGAGGCGCTGGGCGAGTGCATCGCGGTGATTCTGAATGCGATCCGCGTGGCTCTGGAGCGTACGCCGCCGGAGCTTTCAGCCGACATCAGCGACCGCGGCATTGTGCTGACAGGCGGTGGCGCGCTGATCAAAAATCTCGACAAGCGCATCCGCGAGGAGACCGGATTGCCGGTTTCCGTGGCGGACGACCCGCTGGCCTCGGTGGTGCTGGGGACAGGCAAGATGCTCTCCGACTTCAAGCTGCTGCGCAAGATCAAGATCGATTGACCACCTGCGGTGGGGTCAGCGGCTCGCTATTCGCTCGCAGAAGGTTCGTGGTGCCCCAGGTGCGAAAATCCGCGTCTGGGACACTCGGCAGGGGCAGGGAGGCTCCTGACTCAATTTTGGCCTGCTGAAACGAGCCGAAGAATCTGGTTTGAGACAGTCTGTACCGAGATGACCAGGCTTCTCGAAGGTGATGAACGCGGATTGCGGGTTTCTGAGCCCTGATCCCTGAACCCTGATCCCTGAGTCGTAATGGAATCGTTTTACGTCCGCTATCGAAATTTTCTGGTGCTGCTGGCCGTCCTGTTGGCGCAGATGATCGGTCTGGCCATGCAGGTGCGCCGCGCCGACAGCGGGCGCAACTCGCTTGACTTGCCGGACGGTAAAGGTGTGCGGCTGATCCGGCTTTGGGCCGAGGCGACCGTGGCGACCCCGGAGCGTTTTTTTCACACCTCGAAGCTGGACGCCGGACTCTGGTGGCAGAATTACGTGAACCTGGGCCACGTCCGCGACGAGAACCGGAATTTACAGAAGACCATCGACCAGCTGCGGCTGGAGCAGGCCGAACTGCTGGAAGACGCCAAAGAGGGCCAGCGGCTGCAGGCGCTGATGGGCTTCCAGCAGAAATACGTCTACAAGACGCTGGCGGCGCAGGACATCGGCTCCAGCGGCAGCGATGCCTCGCGGGTCTTTTATATCGACAAGGGCTCGGCCGATGGGCTGGCGCGGGACATGGCGGTGGTGACCCCGGATGGCATCGTGGGCAAGGTGCGCGATGTCTTTCCCCACACCGCGCAGGTGCTGGTCGTCAACGACCAGACCAGCGGCGCGGGCGTGATTCTGGAAACGACGCGCACGCGTGGCATTCTGCGCGGCAACGCCCAGGGCCGGCTGCAAGTGGAGGGACTGCTCTCTGACCCGCGCATCCAGCGCGGAGAGAAAGTGCTGACTGCGGGCGGCGATATGATCTTCCCGCGCGGGCTTCCCGTGGGCGTGGTGGAGGGTGTGGTTCCCGACCCCGACCGGGACTCGTTCATCGATGTGATTGTGAAGCCGGCGGCCCATATTGACCGTTTGGACGAGGTGCTGGTGATTACCTCGATCGAGCCCGGCTTCCCGCCCGCCCAGCAGCATGATCTGGCCACCAGCGTGGCGCTGAAGGGAGCGGAGGCGGAGGCCATCAAGGAAAAGCAAATCAGGGAACAGCAACTCAAGGAGCAGCAACAGGAGCAGCAGAAGGCCTCCGCGATTATGGCGGAACGGCTGCCGGGGTTGACCAATCCCAACGCTCCGGCGCAGAATCCGGCCGCCACGCCGGCGCCAGGCAAAGCGGCCCAGCCTGGGCAGGCTCCGGCCACGCCAGCCCAGCCGGCCGTTCCCAAGCTACTGCAACCCAAGCATTTTGACCGCTTTTCGCCGGGAGCTGCGTCGCAGCCGCCGTCCAAAGCGGAGAGCTCCGCTACGGCTGGCCAAGGAAGCAAACCTGCCGCCAAGCCCGTATCGAAGCCGGCCTCGAAGCCTCATCCGCCGGCCCATCCCCAGCCAGCTCATACAGAGAGGAATCCGCAGCCATGACCGTATTGGGCGCCAACTACCGCCGCGATCTGGGGATTCACCGCTTTCCGGTGCTGGTCTATGTTCTGACGGTGCTGGCGGCCCTCGTGCTCCAGGCCTGGCTGCCGCGCCTGCTGGCTGGTCATGCGTGGTTTGACTTGCCGCTGGTGGTGATCGTCTACTTTGCCCTGTCGCGGCGCGACCCGGTTCAGGGAACGCTGATGGGCGCGGCGGTGGGCCTCTTCGAGGATGCGCTCACCCACCACGCCATCGGCGTCAACGGCATTGCCAAGACGATTGCCGGCTTTCTGGCCGGGTCGGTGGGAGTGCGCATCGACGTCGAAAACCACACCATCCGCCTGCTGCTGACCTTCCTGTTTTCGCTGCTGTCGAGCGCCGTCTACGTCTTCGTTTACCGCGTTCTGCTGGGGCTCGATCAGCAGTGGAACTGGGTAATGGAGCTAATCAAAGCGGTAGCTAACCTGCTGATTGCCATGGTGCTGTTCCCCTTCCTGGACCGTCTACAGGTCAGGGATTGAGGGAATAGGGGTCAGGGATCAGGGAGCAGGTTTCAGCACCGAACCGGTGGGTTGAAGCCTATCCCCTTCGATTTCTTATTGAAAGCGGCTGTATTCTAAAGGGACAAGCAGAATGTATTTCAACGGCGACACGCGCGGCGAAAAACTCTCCAGCCTCAAACTGGCGATGGTACAGTACGGCATTTTGTTCATGATGCTGGCTCTGGTGGCCGGGTTGTGGAGGCTGCAAGTGCTGGGCGCGGAGAACTTTCGCCAGCTCGCCGAGCAGAACCGCATCCGCAAGGAGCCCATCCTGGCCGCGCGCGGCAAATTCTTCGACCGCGACGGCCACCTGCTGGTGGACAACTACCCCTCCGTTTCCTGCTTCCTGGTCCGCGAACAGAACCACAACGTGGACGCCGATCTGCCGCTGATCGCCCAAGGCTTGAACCTCGATCTGGAGCAGTTGCGCGCCATCCTGCGCCACTACCGGGCCGCTCCCGGCTATCAGCCCATCCCCATCAAGCAGGACATTACGGCTGACGAACAGGCCTTCATCGAGGCGCACCGCAACGAGCTGCCCGAGCTGGAGACCATCGACGAGGAGCGGCGGCTCTATCCGCGCGACGGCTTCGCCGCCCACCTGATCGGCTACGTCGGCGAGGTGAGCGAGGAGGATCTGAACAATCCCCGCTACGCCTACTACGAACCCGGCGATGTGGTGGGCAAGGCGGGCGTCGAGGAGACCTACGATGAACTGCTGAGGGGCCAGGACGGCTCGCGTGACGAGATCGTGGACAGCCACGGCCGCGAGGTGGGCTACCTGGGAACCCAGCACGCCATCCCCGGCCAGGATCTGAAGCTGACCATCGACATTGACGTGCAGCGGGCCGCCGAGCTTGCCCTGGGCGACCGCAGCGGCGCGGTGGTGGCCATGGACCCGCGCAACGGCGAGATTCTGGCCATGGTCTCGCATCCCAGCTACGATCCCAACGACTTCGCCGTGCGCATCAACCGCGCCAACTGGAACAAGCTCATCACCGATCCCGCCCACCCGCTGATGAACAAGGCCATCCAGGCGCAACTGGCGCCGGGCTCGACCTTCAAGATTCTCATGTCGCTGGCCGGGCTCCAGGAGGGCGTGGCTCAGAATATGCACGTCGTCTGCAACGGCGGCGCCAGCTTCTACGGCCATTTCTACGCCTGCGACCGGCATCACGGCAATGTGGACATCGAGCACGCGATTCCCTGGTCCTGCGACACCTTCTTTTACACCCTGGCCAACAGGCTGGGCATCGACACCATTGCCCGCTACGGAAAAAGCGCGGGCCTGGGCCAGCGCACCGGAATCGACCTGCCCCACGAAGTCGCCGGGACCATGCCCTCGTCGGAGTGGAAACTGAGAAACTTCCATGAAAAGTGGTTCGCCGGCGAAACCATCTCCGTGGGCATCGGCCAGGGCGCGGTGACGGCCACGCCCATTCAGTTGGCGCGCATGATTTCCGGCATCGCCTCGGACGGGCACTTTGTGCGCCCCCATGTGGTTGATCCCGCGCAACTTCCCGCCTCATTCCGGCAGGCGCTCGGCGACAGCTTTCCCGGCTCCGGCGAGGCCAAAATTTCGCTTGATCCGGCCACCTGGATGATCATCACCGAAGGCATGGCCGGGGCCACCGATCCGGCCATGGGCGGAACCGCCGCGGCCTCGCACTTGGAAGGGGTCGATTTCGCCGGCAAGACCGGCAGCGCGCAGGTGGCCAGCCACGAGGCCATCAAACGCATGAGCGCGGGCGTGGACACACGGCCCAATGGCTGGTTTGTGGGCGTGATTCCCCGCCGCAACCCGGAATTCGTCGTCGCGGTCCTCTGGGAGCATGGCGACTGGGGCGCGAACGCGGCCAAACTCGCCGCCCAGGTGGCCACCGTTTATGTGAACAAGAAACGGCAGCAGGAGCGTAACGCGGTCCAACAGGCCGCGGACTCGAAGCCGGTCGAGATGGGGGCGGTCTGGAGCGAGCCCGCTCCGGCCAGCCGCAAGCAGCCCGGTGGCCACGGCAATAGCCCGCAAACCGCCCAGTTGCATGGCGGGCATTTTCTCATTGTCCCGGCTCCGCTGGCCCCGGCCAGAGCCGTGGCCAGCAATCAGTTTCACCTGCCGGCTTGGCTGCTGAGCTGGCCGCTGCGCTTCAAGGAGGGCAGGCCCTGATGCGACGCTTCCTCTCCTTCCGCGACTTCGACTGGACGCTGCTCGGCATGGTGCTGCTGCTGTGCACCATCTCCGTCTTTGAAATCTACTCGGCCACGCTGCACACCAGGTACACCGGCTTCCACACCAAGCAGATTTTCTGGATCGTCGGCGGCCTGGCGGCCATGTACATCTTCTCCAAAATCGACTATCACAAGCTGATCGATCTGGTTCCCTGGGCTTATGGCATCTGCCTGATGGCGCTGGTGGCGGTAATGGTGGTGGGCCACAAAGTTCTCGGCGCCAGGCGCTGGATCAAGGTCGGCCCCATGCACTTCCAGCCTTCCGAATGGGTCAAGCTGGTGCTGATTCTGGCCGTCGCCCGCTACTTTGCCAATCTGGGCGGCCGTTCGCTCACCTGGAAGGACATCTTCAAGGCCTTTGCGCTGGTAGGAATTCCCTTGCTGATGGTTCTCAAACAGCCCGATCTGGGAACCGCGCTCACCTATACGCCGATTCTGATCGCCGGCCTGTTTCTGGGCGGCACCAGTCTCCGCCAGGGGCTAATTCTTTTAACTTGCGGCGCCGCGCTGATTGCCGGCATCTGGAGCAGCGGCAAGATTCTCAAGCCCTACCAGAAGGCCCGGCTCACCAGCTTCATCAACCCCGACAACGACCCCAGGGGCACCGGCTACCAGCTTCTGCAATCGAAGATCGCGGTCGGCTCCGGCGGCATCTGGGGCAAGGGCGCGGCCAAGGGAACCCAGACCCAGGGCGACTTCCTGCCTATTCCCCATGCGGACTTTATCTTTGCCGCTTTCAGTGAAGAGCACGGCTTTGTCGGCGCGATTTTCGTGCTACTGCTATACTTCTTCATATTGATGCGTTTGATTCAGAACGCTCTAACAGCCGCAGACCTGCCCGGCTCTCTGATTATTATGGGGGTGGTGGCTGTGTTGACCTTCCAGATTGCGGTCAATGTGGGCATGGTCATCGGGTTTATGCCCGTCACCGGGATTCCTTTGCCGTTAATGAGTTACGGCGGATCCTCGGTACTATTTACGTTTCTGGCGCTGGGCGTGGCGATGAATGTCCGTATGCGCCGATTCGTCAACTGAACAGACACGCAGGTTTGCCTCTTGTGTTCGCCCACCACAATTCGGCTCACAAGAGGCTTATTTTCAAGCATTTCGCCGGCAAGGTTCAGATGGACCGCAGGCCCGGCAGGACAAGGGTTCATGAGCACGCGGAGACGGGAAAACCGTTGGCGGCGTACAAGTTGCACGGGACGCGCGAGAGCATCCGGGGAGATAATCCCCAGCCCTATTGCGCGGCGCGGCGGTGCAGACGCCAGTGGTGGAACGGCCCCGCCGGGAATTCCGGTTTATTCCCCCAGCGACAGGTTTTTGTCGACGGGGACTCCGGCTTACCGCCCCAGCGGCAATAATCTGTCGCCCAGGCCCCCGGCATGTTTGGCCACAAACTCTCCGCAATCGGGTTACCGTATAGTACAGTTTGTTCGGCAAGAGCTTCGTCACGGCTCGCCGCCCTTCGGGGCTGGCCCTGGCGCGGCAACCGGCACAGCAGCGACTCACGGATCAGACCTTCCGCACATCCCCTCCCCTTCCGGCCATGCGCGTCTCCATCTAACCTCGCCGCGGGACCTGGCAGGCAGACGCCGCCAGGCGGAAAGGTACGATGGCAAAAGAAATTTGTATTTCCAGCACGCCGCACGAGACGCGGCTGGCAATTCTTGAGGACGATCAACTCGCGGAAATTTACTATGAACGCGAAAATGAATACACTCTGGCCGGGTCAATTTATAACGGCCGCGTCACCCGTGTTTTGCCGGGGATGCAGTCGGCTTTTGTCGACCTGGGCCTGGAGCGCGATGCGTTTTTGTATGTAACTGACTTCCTGGAGCTTGAAGACCAGGAGGAGACAGACGAACTGGAAAAGGCGGCGGTCAGCAGCAGCAGCCAGCCGCCGCGCGAGGTTCGGCACGGTGCCGCTCAAGAGAGCGGCGAGCCGCGCAATGGGCGTTCTGGCCAGAAGTCCGATCAAAAAACCACGCAGAAACAGGAAGAGCGCGCCGCGCAGGAGCGGCCAGCTTCGGAAAAGCCCTCCCGCGACCGCCGTCTTCTGATTGAGTCTGAAGATGAATCGGCAGCGATTGAGGGAGCGGTGCCCGAATTGGCCCTCGACTCCGAGTCGGCCAGCGGCACTCAGGAGGAGACTAGCGCCTCCGGCGCCAAACGCTGGCGCGGCCGCCGCCGCCGCCGCGGGAGCCGTGAGGCTGCTGGCTCGCCAGAGAGCTCGATAGGGAGCGGTGAGAATTCTTTAGCCAGCACCATGGAGATTACGGAGGCGGAAGCGGAGGTTGCGCCAGAGATTCACGCCGCCGCCGGTGCCCCCACGGACCGGTCTTCGTCAGCGGGATGGTCTACCAGAACTCCCGCAGAGACGACTTCGTCGCCAAGCTGGGAGGCTGCCGCCCAGGAACCCGCACACCGTTCCAACGCGCCTTCAACCCCCTTCGTTCTGCCCGGCGAGTCGCTTTCAAAGTACGGCGGCGCACCAGCCGAGGATGCGGCCCGCTCCGCAGCCGAGACGGCTACGCCAGCCCGGCCGGCGAGCACCTTCAAGCCCTCGACGCTGATCGAGTCGCCTCTCCAGTGGGATGGCAGCGGCCTCCTGCCCGGTGAGTCGCTTTCGCGGCACCGCGGCCGCCAGCCCGAGCCCGCCGAAGAGGCAGTGGAAGTCGAGACGGCGCAGCCATTTGACGCGCCCAGGACCAATAGCCTCGCATCCAGCGCCAGCGACGAGGAGGAGCCCGTCGGAGAGATTACCGCTCCTGGACCGGAATTCGTTTTGGAGCCCAAGGTCGAGTCAGCGCCAGAGCCGATTGCGCCCGCCACCGCGGACGCATTTTCAGCCGGAACAGAACTTTTCGATGAGGAAGAGTTCGATGAAACGACAGAAACTGCTCTGGAATCAGTGACTTCTTCTGCATCGGCAACTTGGGAAAACACCGACCCGCAGCTCGACCAAATTCATCTGGCTCCGGCTGAGGCCGAGGCTCACCCCTCCGCCGATGAGGTTGCGCCGGAAGCCGCCGAGCCGGAAGCTGACGCGGCCGCCTCTCACAATGTTGACCCGCTGCCTCCTGCCGGCTTCCGGCTCTTTGGGCTGGGCGCTAAGAAGAAGGCCGAAGAGGAAGCTGCAAAGCCAGTGGCCAAGCCAGCTTCGGTTCCCTCGGTCTCGGCCTACGCTCCTGGCAGTGGCCTCATCGAGGAAGAGATTATCGAGGAGGAGGAGTTCGACGCTCCCCACCACCATCACCACGGCAAGGTCGAAGAGCACGACCTAGACGACTTTGAAGAGGAGACGCTGCCCACCCAGATTCGCACCGGCGACCTGGGCGAGTTGCTGCAGGAGGCCCACCTCGAGCACCACATTGGTTTGGACCTGGAAGAAAAGGCGGAGGAGGACGAGGAAGGCTTCGAGGACGAGGACGAAGATGAAGAAGCCTCGGCCGAAGGCCAGGCCGGCGCAGAGGGTTCCGCTCAGGAGGCCGGCGCAAGCCAGCCGCGCCGTGATCGCGCTGGCCGCGGACGCCGCGGGCGGGCGGGCTCAACCGCTCAGGGCGCGCCAGGTGGCCGGGGCCGCGGCCAGTCGCGCCGCTCGGCGCAGATGTCCGACCTGCCCATCATCAGCGATTTATTGAAGCCGGGCCAGGAGATTCTGGTCCAGATCGCCAAGGAGCCCATCGCCAAGAAGGGCGCGCGCATCACCTCGCACATCGCCCTGCCTGGCCGCTTCCTGGTCTTCATGCCCACCGTCTCGCACGTCGGCGTCAGCCGCAAAATTGCCTCCGACGAGGAGCGTCAGCGGCTGAAGCGGATTCTGATCCACGAACGCGGCGAGGCTTCAGGCGGATTCATCGTGCGCACGGCCGCCGAAGGCGCGTCGGAAGAGGATTTGCGCGCCGACCTGCGCTTCCTGCTACACCTGTGGTCCGAGATCAAGCAGCGCTCCGATACCTCCAAGTCGCCGGCGCTGATTTACCACGATTTGTCGCTGATTGAGCGCATCCTGCGCGATCAGGTCAGCTCCAATTTTTCGTCCATCTGGGTCGATTCCCAGGACGATTACGAACGGATCGTCCGCTTCCTCAACCGTTTCTCCCCGTCGCTGGTGCGCCGCGTCAAGCTCTACACCAAGGAGACTCCGCTCTTCGAGCACTTCGGCATTCAGGACGAAATCTCGAAGGCCTTGCGCTCCAAGGTCTGGCTTAAGTCGGGCGGCTCGATCGTCATCAACCAGACCGAGGCGCTGGTGGCCATCGACATCAACACTGGAAAGTACGTGGGCAAGTCGGCCCGGCTTGAGGACACCATCGTCAAGACCAACCTCGACGCGGTGCCCGAAATCGTGCGCCAGATTCGCCTGCGCGACCTGGGCGGCATCATCGTGATCGACTTTATCGACATGGATGACCGCAAGAACCGCTACAAGGTGATGGCCGCTCTCGAAGAAGCCCTCAAAAGCGACCGCGCTCCCACGAAAGTCCTCCAGTTCAACGACTTCGGCCTGGTGGCGATCACCCGCAAGCGCGTCAAGCAGTCCCTGGAGCGGACGCTTTCGGTTCCTTGCCCCACCTGCCAGGCCACCGGCATGGTCAAGAGCCCGACGACGGTCTGCAACGAAATTTACACCGAGCTGCGCAAGATGAAGAAGCACTTCGAGGGCGAAGACGTTCTGTTGCGCGTCAATCCCGAGACGGTCAAGGTGCTCAAATCCAACAACGCCAGTTGGCTCACCGAGTTCGAGGAACTGATTGGCAAGAACGTCCTCGTCAAAAGCGACGCCACCTTGCACCCCGAGCAGTTCGACATTCAGGGCTGAGCCTGAATCGGCAACCAGTAACAGAAAAGGCCGGAGCAACCGCTCCGGCCTTTTCTGCGGAGTCACGAAGGCCACATGAGGGTTTGCGCTACTCGCGGATAATCTTGACGAAGATTCCATCGGGGAGTTCACCTTCCAACAGGTGGACCACGCCGTTTTTTACGTAGCCTTCGAGAACCTGGCGAGGAGCCTTGGTGGCCGCTGGCGGGGTGGGGCGCGATGCGGCGGGGCGAGCGGCTTGCGGACGCGCCGCTTCGCTGAATGGCGGTCCTGCTGGCCGCTTGGCCACGAAATCTTCCGGCTTGCCGACCTGCGGAATCCCGGCCTTTCCCATGCCGCGATCCATGGCTTCGTTGGCCAGGCGGTCGGCGTCCTTGTTGCCGCCGCGGAGGGTGTGGCGCATCTCGAAGCTGGCCAGGCCGCGGGAAAGACGGCGGGCTTCTTCGAAGAGCGGGCGGAGAATGGGGCTGGCCACTTTGTACTTGCCCTGCATCTGCTTGACCATCAACTCGGAGTCGGAGACCACGCGCAAACGCTTTACTTTGTGCTCGATGGCCCACTTCAGAACGCCTAGCAGGCCAGAATACTCGGCAAAATTATTGGTCTGAATCCCCAGGAATTCGCTCAACTCGGCCACCACGCGCCCCTCGGCGTCCTCGATCACGGCGCCGTAGCCCGAGGGGCCGGGATTGCCGCGGGAGCCCCCGTCGCAGTGGGCGGTGAAAGATTCGTGGGGGGCATCGGCGGAGGAGGGGGCGGCGTCTGCAAAGAGATTTTCGTTCATCGCTTTCCAGTGTACCGGGCGAGGGCGAATGCGCCGCTTGAGCGCGCTGCCTCGCTTACCAATGCCAGCTTTTTGCGTCTATTGCGAAGCGGATAAATTTCTATAGCCTGGAGCAAGTTTGATGGCAACGAATGCGGCGATCTACCCCACCTTCCCAGCGCGCACGCCGGCGGGCGTGGCTTGGCCGGCAGCCAGAAGGGTACAATCCTCCCCAGGGATGACTGCGACCAAGGCAATGAGCGGGACGGAACGGGATCGGGAGAGCGCCGAGGAGCGGAGACGGGCGCGCGCGCCGGAGATGGAGCTGATCCGCGAGGCGCAGGCGGGTTCCCGTGTGGCCTTCGACACGCTGGTGCGGACCTACGACCAGCAGGTTCTGCGGCTGGCCCTGCACCTGACCGGCTCCGAGCACGACGCCGAGGACATTTACCAGGAAGCCTTCCTGAAGGCCTACCGCTACTTGGGAAACTTCCGTTTTGAATGCTCTTTTTATACGTGGATTTACCGGATTGTGACCAATCTTTGCCTGGACCGGTTGCGGCGGCGCAAGACGCGGCGCGAGGACCGCGCGGTGGTTTTCGACCACTCCGGGGAGGAGATCGACCTGCTGGCTTCGGTCTCCGACGACCGGTCGTTTTCGAATCCCTCCAGGGAGTTGGACCGCAAGCTGCTGGGCGAACGAATTCAATTGGCGTTGGAGAAACTGACGCCGCGCGAGCGAATGGTTTTTGAACTGAAGCACTACCAGGGTCTCCGCCTGCGCGTCATCGGAGAAATGCTGAATACCACGGAAGAGACCGCCAAGAATACGCTTTTCCGGGCGACCAAAAAGCTGAGAGCGCAGTTGGCGGGGTTGCGGTAAAGGCCGGTGGCAATCCCCCGCGAGGGGATGCGGATTTTCCCGGAAGCAGTGCGAATTTTTTGAGGCTGGAAGGGCGTAACGATGAGCTGTCAATTTGCAAACAAGCCGATTGTCGCGGCGGCCTACGGAGAGCTGGCCGGCGAGCAGATGCGGGAACTGGAGCGGCACATGGCCGGTTGCGCGCAGTGCCAGAAGGAATGGGAGCAACTGCTGGAGCTGAGGCTGCTGGCCGATGCGAATCCCGTGCTGGAGCCAGAGGCGAACCTGGTGGCGCGCTCCCGTCTGAGGCTGGATGAGGCGCTGGACGCGCTGCCCCCGTGGCGCTGGTATGAACGGCTGAGCCGGCGGCTGATGAACAATTTTGCCAGTTTGCTGGCGGCGCCCGTGGCGGCTTGCCTGTTGCTGGCGGTGGGCGCTGGCGCGGGCCTGCTGGGGGGCTATCAGGTTGCGCTGAATCGCTTGATGCGCGCAGCGACGATTCAGACGGCCCAGGCCGCGCAAGGGCAGACCCAGCCAGCCTTGACTGCGGCAATGGCCGCTCCGGCCGGGATCACCAACCTTTCCAGCACCAACCTTTCCAGCGCCAGCATCTCCAGCATTGCCCGGCAGCCCGGCAGCCAAGTGGTCGAGGTGCGCTACAACCAGATTGTGCCGCAGCGGATCGAGGGTTCGCTGGATGATCCGGCGATTCGGCAGTTGCTGATGCTGGCCAGCCAGAATTCCGCTTCGGCCAAGGTGCGCAACGACTCGGTGGAGCTGCTGGCGGCCGCGTGCCGCGCCGGACACGGTTGCGAGGCTGCCAGCGCGGGCATTCGCCATGCACTGCTCGCCGCGCTGCGCAATGACGTCAGCGCGAGGGTGCGCGAGAAGGCGCTGAAGGGGTTGGAGCCTTACGTGGCCGTGGATGTGCGAGTGCGCGACGCGGTGCTGGAGGCGCTTATGAACGACGGCGACCCCCAGATTCGCTCCAGGGCCATCAACATTCTCGGGCCGGTGGAGGCTGATTCCAGCGTGCGGCAGGTGCTGCATTCGGTCGCCGATTCGGACCAGAACCCTTATATCCGAACGGTTTCGCAGCAAGTCCTGGACAATGAGCCGGAGATTCAGTAGAAGTTGCCGCGTTTCCGGCGACCGCATCGACAGACCGGAGCGCGAACCGGACGAACCGTTGCGTGAAAGGCAGGGATGAAGCACTTTTTCAGGCCGTACAGCTCGGTTGGGCTAGCGCTGCTGCTGGGGACGGGTGCATGGGCGGCCATAGCGCCGGCGGCGGCGCAGGCGCGAACAGTGGACAGCCCGCTTGCGGCCTCCGGTCAGCCCGTGCAGTGCTCCAGCTCTCAGGGCTACCTGGGCGTCGATCTGGCGGATGTGGACCCGCAAAAAGCGCAGGCGCTCAAGCTCAAGGAGGTTCGCGGGGCCCTCATCACGCTGATCGACCATGACGCCCCAGCGTGCAAGAGCGGGCTGAGGGTCAACGACGTGGTGGTGCAGTTGAACGGGCAGAGGATCGAGGGCGCCATGCAACTGCGGCGAATGCTGCGGGAGATTCCCGCCGGCCGCAAAGTCACCCTCGCCGTCAGCCGCGACGGCCGCCTGCGAACCCTGGTTGTCGAATTGGCTGACCGCAGTGTGGTGGAGCACGACGCCTGGAACCGGATCGGCTCGGACGGCGACCCCGGCTCAGGCACGACGGCCGGGGGCGGCGGCGCGCGGCATTCGGGCGGCTTCCACGTGCCGTTTTTCGGCGGCAGCCTGAAGGTCGGCGTTCTGGTTGAACCCCTGACCGCACAGATGGCGGGGTTCCTGGGCATTCCGGGCGGGCTGATCGTCCGGCAGGTGACGCCGCAGAGCGAGGCCGCCGTGGCCGGGCTGCAACCCTTCGATGTGATTCTCAAGGTCGGCCCCAGCGCCGTTCTCCGGCTGGCGGACTGGGAGCACGCCCTGCGCGCCAATCAGGGCAAGCCGGTCGAGGTGACCATCCTGCGCGACCGGAAGCAGCAGACGCTGACCCTGCAGGTGGACTCCAAACGCCGCGGCGAGTTGCAGATCGATGAGATTTTCCCGGCGAGAGGAGAGATTGCGCGGGCGGAGATGGCCCAGCTCTCTGACTCTGGCCCGGGAGCAAATTGGAGGCTCGATCATGCGCGGTAATGGACGATTGCTGGTGTGGGCGCTTCTAGTGACGCAGGCCATCGCGGCCCGTGGGCAGAACGCGAAGGAACTGGTTCAGCAAAACGCGAAGGAGATTGTCCAGCAGGACGTCCAAATGGAACTGGTCGCCAGCCGCGACGACCACTCCCGCTGGCTCTACTACGAAATCGACAGCAAACCCGGCAGCATCGTTGAGCAGTGGGTGGCCGATACGGGCCACGGCAGCCTGCGGCGCGTGATCCGGGAGAACGGCCGGCCACTCCCCTTGGCCGAGCAGCAGCAGCGCATGGATCGCTTCGTGCAGGACGCGTCGGCGCAGGCCAGGCAGCGCAAATCCGGGCAGAATGACGACAAGCAGGCGGCCGAAATGCTGAGCCTATTGCCCGATGCGTTTGTGTGGACGATTACCGGCGCGGACAAGAACAACACCATCCTGCACTTCCGGCCGGACCCGCGGTTTCACGCGCCCGACTGGGAGACCCGTGTCTTCGCCGCAATGGAAGGCGACATGGAGGTCGACAACGCACAGCACCGCATCGTCAGCCTCAAGGGCACGCTCATCCACAACGTCAAATTCTTCCTGGGCCTCTTCGGCAATTTGAAGTCCGGCGGCACCTTCGACATCGAGCGGCGCGAAACCGGCGCGTCCATCTGGCAGATCACCGCGACCCACGTGCACATCCAGGGCACGGCGCTGCTGTTCAAGGACATCTCCCAGGAGGAAGACGACGAGAAGACCCAGTTCAAGCCTCTCCCGGCTGACATTACCTTGCCGCAGGCCGAAATCGAACTGCTAAAGCAGGGCGAATGACCGTCGGCGGGTGCGCCGCGCTGGCGATGCCGCCGGGGTTTCAGTGGGCGCAGGGGGATCAGGTCCACCGTTTCACGAATTCACTTTTTATGCGTTTCTGTGCGGCTGGAATATGTAATTTATTGATTTTAATTAAGTTATGCGATGCCCCACAGTTTCACAGCCAAAAATGAAAAACAGCCTGGATAACAGTGCCGGTCTTGGGCGGCATTTCGCGGGTTGTGGCGGCGTTTTTCATGAGCATGCAACTGAGCGGCGTAGGATGGCCTCTCCGCCCATTCTCTATCTTCCATTGTGCGCCGGCGAAGGCTCATTTTCCGCAAATCGCGGAGGTGGAAATGCCGCCATCCCAGGTCCCAAAGGCGGGACCTGGGGCACCCATTTTTGTGCCCATGCGATCTGGACCACGCGCCCGCCGCTTGAATCTCCGTCGGCGGACTGTGATTCAATAGAAGTAATGGCAATTTCCCGGAAATCTACACTGCGCGGACGGTGGAAGGCGGCGACGCGCAAGGTGCGCGAGGTGGCGATGGTGGGCCGCGCCCTGCTGTTCACTGGCCACCCGGTGCTGGCGCAGATTGTGCCGGCGCGCTACTGCAACCTGGCCTGCGCCTACTGCAACGAGTACGACAACCTCTCCGAGCCGGTGCCGGTCGAGGAGATGTACCGGCGCATCGACCACCTGGGACGGCTGGGAACCAGCGTGATCACCATCTCCGGCGGCGAACCGCTAACCCATCCCGAGCTTGACAAGATTATCCGCCGCATCCGGCGCACCGGGGCGATGGCCGGGCTGATTACCAACGGCTACCTGCTCAATCTGGACCGCATCGAGCGGCTGAACCGGGCCGGCCTCGACCATATGCAGATCTCCATCGACAACCTGGAGCCGGACGAGGTCTCGCGAAAGAGCCTGAAGGTGCTGGACCGGAAGCTGGAATTGCTCTCCGAGTTCGCCGAATTCCACGTGAATATCAACTCCGTGGTGGGCGGCGGCATCAAAAACCCCAACGACGCGCTGGTGATCGGACGGCGGGCGCTAGGGTTGGGCTTTACCTCGACGATCGGCATCATCCACGACGGCGGCGGGCAATTGAAGCCGCTGGAGGAGGCCGAGGCCCGGGTCTACTTCGAGATGCGCCAGATGAAGAAGCGCAACTACACGCGTTTCAACCAGTTCCAGGAGGCGATTGCCGAGGGGCGGCCGAATGACTGGCGCTGCCGGGCCGGCTCGCGCTACCTCTACATCTGCGAGAACGGGCTGGTGCACTACTGCTCACAAAAGCGGGGGGCGCCCGGCGTGCCGCTGGCCGGCTACACCACGGCCGACGTGAAACGGGAGTTCCTGACCGCCAAAAGCTGCTCGCCCAACTGCACCATCAGCTGCGTCCACCAGATCAGCCACATCGACCATTGGCGCGCGCCACAGACCAGCAAGGTCTGCCTCTGCAAGGGGCACAAACACAAGCCGGGGGAGCTGGTGAAGATTCGGGACGGGGAGTTGGCTTGCAGCCGATGGGGATCGGAAGCCGGGGTTTCTCGACTTGATCAATGAGGTTGGAGGCGATCGGCTGGCGAAGAATAAGCGGGACCGACCTCCAAAAGTGAAACGGCGCACCCCAGAGCGGGATGCGCCGTTTGGCTTTTCTGGATAGGCCTAAAGCAATTCCGAAAATGCTCTACCGCGAACGGGTGTCGGCGATGGCCTGATCGATGAGCTGGTAGAGCCGGCTGCGATCGACGACCTCGATGAAGGGCGCGCCCTTGGATTTGGCCGTGACCACCCAGATGGTGGGGGTGTGCTGGATGCCGATGCGCTGGCCGAGGGCGTAGTCAGCCTTGACCCCGGCGGCCAGCTTGCCCTGGGGATCAACGGCGAAGGGCAGGGCGATGTGATGCGCGGCGGCGAACTTCGCGGTAAATTGGCGCAGCACGCCGGGGTTATAAATGGAGGCCTGGTTGGCGTAGACCTGGTCGCGGTACTCGTCGCCCAGGGCCTTGCCGCGGGTGTCGAACCAGCGGGCATTGACCGCGGCATCGGTACTCCAGGAGTGGAAGGGCAGCGGGAAGTCGTGACGCACCAGGGGAATGTGGTAGCGGGCCGCGGCCTCCTTGAGCAGAGGGTTGGCGCGGGCGCAATCCGGGCACTGCAGGTCGGCAAATTCGACGATGGCCACGCGGGCGCCAGCCGGCGGGCGCAGCGCGGAGGGGTCGTGCACCGGGGTTTCAGGCGACGAAGGGGCGCCAAATTGAGCACGCGTTCCGGCTGCGGCGGCAAGAAGAAGCGCGGCGGCGGCCAGGCTCAAAAACAGGCTGGCACGCCGGCTGTGAGTGCGAAAACGATGGTCAAGGGCAAAATAACGAGACATATCAGTTAGACGGCTCCCTATCGGTCATTGTAACGGCAGAAAACCGGAAAAGTTGCAAAACTACTTGCGGTGGCGGCGGGCGGGTTGGGCTCCAACGGACAGATCTTTGTCCTTGGAGCGGTTGGCCAGCCACCGGCGCCATTTGAAATCGGCATAAAAGCTGGCGGCGACCGCGAGGACGGCGAGAATGCCGAGCAGAATCTTCATGGCTCTTTCAGGATCGCACGCGCCGGGTCTGCCGGCGCCGGGGCGTTTCCGCGCCGCTACTGTTTTGGATTGCCGGCCAGCCTGTTTCATGGCGAATTGACTCTACAATAGGCCCGTGGCTCAAGCTCGTCCTGCCTCCAGCAGGTGGTTCCGTAAATTATTCATTTAAAATGGGAAAATCGCCAAGGACGCGGGCTGTGGAATTTTCACTGAGGGGCAATTTCTATTGACAGGGGTAAAAAACGAGGACAAAATGGTTATTACCACGTACCGGTACTATTACAAACGGGGAGGCGTGGCTATTAAAGAGGAGATATCGACGTGCCTGGCCAGCGTCACCGGCCGTCGTCTCCAGTCAGTTTACAGCAGGCGGAGCGGGCGCGTGATTTGCAGAGATCAAGCAGGAAGAAGGCCACGCGAGAAGCGGACCGGAGTGGTGGTGTGTCCGTATTTTCGACTGCAAGATCAAAGGTTTTTTCGCGAATGCGCATCTAAGGAGTTAAGTTGGTTGGCGGCGGTAAAAAGACGGCTGCGAAGGGCCGGATCAACACTCTCAAAGGCAGTGCAAAAGCATACTCGCAGGTTAGTACGCATTGTTCGCCCAGCAAAAGGAGTGTGATGTAGTGCAGACTTCGGTTCCATCAGCGTCCAAGGAAAAAGTGGGGACTTCCGGCAGCCAGGCCGATGCGCCGCTGTGTTCCCTGCGGCCTGCCGAGCACCCCTTCACCGCCAGCGAGCGCGGCACGGTCACAATACTGTTCGGAGGCCTGACCTGGAAGCATGAAAAGCTGATTGAAGGCCTGCTGCGGGGAGCCGGCTACCTTTGCCAGCATCTGCCGGAGACCGACCGCGAGGCGCATGAGCTGGGAAAGGAGTTCTGCTCCAGCGGCCTCTGCAATCCGGTCTACTTCACCGCCGGAAATTTGATTCGCTACTTGCAGGAAAAGGAAAGAGCCGGGCTGACTCGCGCCGAGATTGTCAAAAAATACGTTTACTTTACCGCGGCCTGCGGAGGCCCCTGCCGTTTCGGCATGTACGAGTCGGAGTTTCGCGCCGCCCTCAAGACCGCCGGCTTTGACGGCTTCCGCATTCTTTCCTTCTCCCAGGACCACGGCATTCACGCCTCCACCGGCCATAGCGGGTTGCAATTTTCCGTCGATTTTGGAATGAATGCGATGCACGCCTTCATTCTGGGCGACTTGCTGAACGGCGCGCAGCGCCGCTTGCAGCCTTTTGAAGTGCAGGCGGGGGCAACGCACAGGGCTATCGGCAGAATGACCGATGCGATCGCGGAGCATTTCAGGACGCATCGCGGCTTGGAACTGCAAGACCGTGTGCCCGCGTTCCTGCTTCCCAAAAGAGACTCCCAACTCTATCGTGTTCCTAACACGCTCGCAAAGGTCTGGTCGCATTTATATGGCGACGCGCTGACGACAGTTCTTCCCGCCGCCGCGAATGAGTTACAAAAAGTTGAGGTGGACTGGCTGCGCGTCAAGCCGGTCGTCAAGGTGATCGGCGAATTCTGGGCGCAGATGACCGAGAGCGACGGCAACTTCCGTATGATCGAGTTTCTGGAGAAGGAAGGCGCCGAGGTTTCCATCGAGCCCATCAGCACCTGGCTACTTTATATGCTGCACCAGAGGAAAGGACGCGTCATCTATCGCCAGCAGATGGCCGCCTACGCCTCGCCCTGGACGGCTCCCAGAAAGGCGATGGCCGCGCGCGCCTCGGCGCTGGGCAAGCGGCTGGGCTTCGCGGCCGGCGCTAAGATCTATCTTCACCACTTCCGCCGCCTGGCAAAACTGCTTGGCGTCCCCGGCCACATTCTTGCACCGCAGGAGACGCTCGCCGAGTTAGCCGCGCCCTACTACAGCACTTTTCTGCGCGGCGGCGAGGGTCACCTGGAAGTGGCGAAGACGCTCTATTACACGCGCCACAAGATTTGCCACATGGTGCTGGCTCTCAAGCCCTTTGGCTGCCTGCCCTCGATGCAATCGGACGCGGTGCAGGCCTCGCTGGTCGAGCGGTTCCCGGAGGTCAGCTTTTTGCCCATCGAAACCTCCGCCGACGGAGCAATCCACGCCTACAGCCGGGTGCAGATGGCGCTGTCGGAGGCCAGGGCAAAGGCCGCGCGGGAGTTTGAGCTGGCGCAGCAGTCTGCGCAACATTCGCTTGAAGAGATTCGCCACTTTGTCGCCGAACATGGTGAGCTGCGCCATCCACTCTATCCGATACCGCGCTTTCCCGGCATGGTCTCCACCGCCGCCAACTTTCTTTTGCATGCGGATCGACTTATGTCCGCGCGCTTTACCGAGAATGCCGGTTTGCATCCGCGGCCTCATCGCGCAGCAAGTCCGGCGGCGCTCGGCCAAATTCATTCCACACAGGAGATTGAATCATGAGCGATCTGCCCCGGTCATCGGCCGCCACAACTTCGACTTACAAGCTGGACAGCGCGGTAAACGAAGAGCTCAAGCAGGGAAAGCGTTCCGCGGTTCCGCCGCCGCCGGGGGGCATTCCGGGCGTACTGCCCGAGCCGATTTTTCCGCAGAAGCCAGAGCTGTTCGCGGCTTCGGATGAAGCATTCCTGCCGAAAAACGGCAAGCGGCATTGGACCGCTCCGCAGATTTATCACTCCATGCAGGGCTGGGCATTCCCTTTTTTCCGCTCACGCCTGCTGCCGGGAGAGTTCCATCCCATCATCGCGTACCTGTTCAACGAGTGGAAGTGCAATCTGGACTGCAATTACTGCTGGGCTTATGACAATAACGTCAGCGGCATGAATGAAGATATAGCCAAGCGCTCGATCGACTGGCTGCATTCGACCACCTGCCGCGTCCTGGCGCTGATGGGCGGCGAGGTCCTGCTTCGTCCTAAATTCGCGCACAAGATCATCTACTATGCCGCCAAACAAGGCTTCTGGGTCTATCTGCCCACCAATGGCCGGCTGATGACGCCGGACACGATTGATCGCGTGGCGGACGCCGGCGTCGCGACCGTGAATCTGGCCGTGGACGCGTGGGACATCAAGCCGGGGCTGCCCAAGGCGATGGTTCCCATCCGGCAATACTTTGACCATCTGGTGCGCAAGCAGTACAAATACGGCTACTCGGTCTTCCTGAATATCAACATCTGCCGCAATAACCTCGAGGATGTGCGCAAGCTGACGGAGCTAGCTCACGACAACGGCATCGCCACCGATTACCACATCTGCGAAACTCCGCTGATGGAGCATGATGACTTCAAGCACATGGAGGATAATCCGGTCTTTATCCGGCCGGAGGATCACGCGGCCATCGGCGAATTGATTGACTGGCTGATCGACAAGCAGAACTCCGGCTGGCGCATGGTGAACTCGGTGCAGCGTCTGGCCGAGATGAAGAAGTTCATCAACCACGAGCTGGACCACTGGGGCTGCCGCGCGGGGCAGAACAGCATTATTATCCGCACCGACGGAACGCTGGCTCCCTGCTTCCCGATGTACTCGGCGAACCACGATTGGGGAACCATTGAAGCGCCCAGGATGGAACCTTCCCAGTTACAAGCGATGAAGAAGCAGTGCGAGTTGAACTGCTTCTCCACGCTCAATCACATTCTCGCCTTCTGCTATAACGACACGCGCGTCATTCGCTGGCTCTTCAAGGAAGCGCTGCATGGCTTCCAGGGCGTACAAGGCAACATGGAGTAAGTGTTGAGCAAACGGGCAGCTAACTCGCAAGCGCCGGGCAGAAGTGTATCTTCTTCGCGGCAGGCGCCGGCTTCGGCCGCGCGCGGTTTTTTTGTTGGAATTGACGTAGGCTCGACGACCGTCAAGACGGTGGTGCGCTCTGCGGAGACCGGAGAAAACCTTCTGCTCGATTACTGCCGCCATGAAAGCCGGCAGGCGGAAACCATGCTGCGCGCGCTGCAACAAGCCAAGCGCAAGCTCGGCATTGCCGACGGCAACCTACGCCTTTTTATGACGGGCAGCGGCGGGCAGAAACTGGCCGAGCTCGTGGGCGCCCGCTTTGTGCAGGAAGTGGCCGCGGTAACTCTGGCAGTGGAAAACTCCTACCCGGAGGTGCGCTCGGTGATCGAACTTGGCGGGCAGGACGCCAAGATGATCTTCTTTCAGGAGGGAGACCTTCACGGGCGGCGCAAGAAGATTGCCACGATGAACGATAAGTGCGCCGGCGGAACCGGCGTGGTTATTGAGAAGATCGCGGCCAAGCTGCACATTCCCTCCGCTGATCTGCTAACTCAGAGTTACGAGGACGCGCAGATTTATCCCGTCGCCGGCAAGTGCGGAGTCTTCGCGGAGACCGATATTACCGGCCTGCAGAAGCAGGGCGTGCCGCCGGCTCACCTGATGGCTTCGATGTTTCACGCCATTGTCCTGCAGAATCTGAGCGTTCTCGCGCGGGGTTACACGCTGCGGCCTACGGTATTCCTGCTGGGCGGGCCCAACGCTTACTTCCCTGGCCTGCAAGCCGCCTGGCGCAAGGGCTTGCTGGACTTATGGGAGCGCAAGAACATCGAACTGCCCGAGGGAGCAACGCCGGAGATGCTGATTACAGTGCCGCCGATGGCCGAGCACTTTGCCGCTATCGGAGCCATCGAGTTTGGCGTTGCGGAGATGGCGAACGCGGCGCAATACAGCAGCGCGGGGCAATACCAGGGAACGCGCGCGCTCGAAGATTACATCAGGGAGGAGGCCGCGCGGGGCCAGGGCACGGCTTCAACGGGCCTGTGCTCAAGCGATGCGGAACTGGATGAGTTTCGCCGGAGTTACTCTTTGCCCGCCGCGCAACCTCCAACTTATGCTGAAAGCGAGATGGAGGTTTTTGTCGGCCTCGACGGCGGCTCGACCTCGACCAAGGCCGTGGCGCTAACTCGCGAGGGCGAGATTGTAGCGACCTCCTACCGGCTTTCCCAGTCGGACCCGATCACCGACGCGGTGGCCGTTCTGCGCGATCTGCGCGGCAAACTGGATTTATCCGCCCGACGGATTAAAGTGTTAGGCCTGGCGACCACCGGTTACTCCAAAAATTTGCTGAAAAAAGCTCTCTCGGCCGATGTGGAGCTGGTGGAAACCGTGGCCCACGCCAAGTCTTCCCTGCGCCTGTACCCCGGCGTGGACGCGATCATCGACGTGGGCGGCCAGGACATCAAGATCATCATGCTGCGGGATGGCGCGGTTAAAGATTTCAAGCTGAATACGCAGTGCTCGGCAGGCAACGGCTACTTTTTGCAGGCTGCCGCGGAAGGCTTGGGGATCAAGGTTGAGGATTTTGCCGAGACGGCCTTTCGCGCGCGGAGAATGCCGCAGTTCAGCTACGGATGCGCTGTGTTCCTTCAGTCGGACATTGTTAATTTTCAGCGTCAGGGCTGGAAGCCGGAGGAGATTCTGGCCGGGCTGGCCGCCGTCCTGCCCAAAAATGTGTTTCTCTATGTAGCCGGGGTTACCAATGTCGCCACGCTGGGCAGGCGCATTGTGCTGCAGGGCGGAACGCAAAAGAATCTGGCGGTCGTCAAGGCTGAAGTGGACTTTATTCAGCAGCATTATCACGGCAGTGGGCGGCCGGAGGTGGTGGTGCATCCCAACTGCTGCGAGGCCGGAGCCATCGGCGCCGCGCTGCAGGCCATGGAAAACTGCGCGGCAGGCCAGTCCACCGTATTCCCCGGCTTTGAATTCCTCGATGCGCTCGCATACTCGATCCGGCGCGACGAAGCGACGCGCTGCCACTTCTGCGCCAACCGCTGCCTGCGAACCTTTGTCGAGCTGAGCAGCGAGGGAGGCGGCGCGGCGGGCAAAAAACGCATTATCATCGCCAACTGCGAACGGGGAGAGGCGGAGAGCGCGGAGGCCGCGAGGGAGATCAACTCTTCGTGGAAGTCGCTGCGCGAGAGCTGCCCTGACTATGCGCAGTTGGCCGCCGAGCAGGCCTGGCTGCCCACTCGTCCCGCCTCTGCCGTTATCAAGTCGCAGCGGAAGCTGGCCACGCTGTTTTACTCAAAGGATGCAACCACTAAGACGCGCCGCTCCGAAATACAAATCGGGATTCCCAAGGCGCTGAACCTGTTCACTTATGCGCCGCTTTTTTCCGCTTATTTTGAAAGCCTCGGCATTCCCGCAGAAAACCTGCATTACTCGCGCTTCTCCAGCCCCGAACGCTATCAGCAGGCGGCGGGTTTTTCCGCCGTCGATCCCTGCTTCCCCTCAAAAGTCGCCATCGCTCACGTTTTCGAGTTGCTCCAGCGTTGCAAATCGGAACCGCTCGATGCGATTTTCTTTCCCATGTTCGATGTGCTGACGACACCGCTCGACGATTGCAGCGGCTCAAATGCCTGCCCCTCCGGATCGGCCACGCCAGAGGCGGTCAAAGCCGACTTTTCCCGCACCGTGAACTGGTTTCAGCAGGCAGGGGTTCAGTACCTCAACCCGGTGCTGGACATGCAGGATCGCGAGCTGTTCCAGTACCAGATCTTTTCCTGCTGGAAGGAGCTGCTCCAGTTAGACTGGCAGGAAAACTCGCGCGCGGTGGAGATTGCCTTTGCCGCTTGGGAGAGTTTTGAAGCCAGAATGCGCCAGCGGGCCAAAGTTACGCTGGACGAACTCGAGCGCAAGGGCGAGATCGGGCTGGTGATGCTGGGCCGGCCTTATCATCACGACCCAGGGCTGAATCAGGGGATTCTCGCGGAGCTGCAGCGGCTGGGCTATCCGATCTTCTCGCAGAGTCTTCTGCCGATGAATGCGGAGTTGCTGGAGCGGCTTTTCGCGGCCGACCTCGAGGCCGGTTTGATCCGCTCTCCGCTGGAGATCTCCGACGTGTGGAAGAACACGTTTTCGGCCAGCTCCAATCACAAGATCTGGGCGGCGAAGTTTACCGCGCGCCACCCCAATCTCATCTCGGTGGAGCTGTCGAATTTCAAGTGCGGCCACGATGCGTTTATCAGCCGGGTGATCGAGCAGATTATCGAGCAATCGGGCAAGCCGCACTTTTCTTTCCGCGACCTGGATGAAAACCGCCCGCTGGCCTCAATTCGCATTCGCGTCGAGACGATGCACTATTTTCTTCGGAACTATCGGGAGCAGTTAAACAAGAACTTATCCGAAAAGCTAAAATCGCCCGCTAAAATTGCGGCTCTTCCGGTTTTGTAGCGCAGCCATGAATTCTACCCTGGCAAGAAACAAGCGTGGGCGAGGACGCCCACGCCACAGCCGGCCGGGAGGCCGGCGCTACATTTCGTTTCAGTCGTCCGAGGCCGCATTAATTGCTGTGTCGCCGAAAAAGGCTTCCACGTCGGTGATCGTCGCGGTCATGCGATAAGGCGGCAGGCTGGCCAGGAAGGTCTGGCCGTACCTTTTTTGGCGGATGCGCGGGTCGAGCAGCACTAACACGCCGCGGTCTTCGAGCGAGCGGATCAGCCGGCCGAAGCCCTGCTTCAGAGTTAGCACGGCCGTGGGAACCTGATAGTCGAAGAAAGGCTTACCGCCAGCCTCTTCAATGGCTTTCATGCGCGCCGAGACCACCGGGTCGCTGGGCACGGCGAAGGGCAGCCGGTCGATGATAACGCAGCTCAAGGATTCGCCCTGCACGTCCACGCCCTGCCAAAAACTGGAAGTCCCAAAGAGGACGGCATTCGGCGTGGCGCGGAATTCATCGAGCAGCGCTTTGCGCGGGGCTGTGCCGTGCAGCAGGATGGGAAAGTCGAGGACTGGCAGCAGGCGTTCGTACAGGTCGCGCATCTGGCTGTAACTTGTGAAAAGGCAGAAGGCGCGGCCACGGGTGATTTCGAGGACTCGTTGAATGCAGCGCGCGGCGGCTTCGGGGAATTCCGGGTCGCGCGGGTCGGGCATCTCCGGCGGCAGATAGAGCAGGGCCTGTTCGCCGTAGCGGAAATGCGAGGGCACGACCAGCTCGCGCGCCCCCTGGCCTGAATCGCCGAGGCCCAGCCGCCGGCGAATGTGCTCGAAGCCGCCCTGCACGGTGAGCGTGGCCGAGGTGAGCACCACGGTGGGAATCTGCTCGAAGACCAGCTCGGAGAGCAGCTCTGAGACGTCGATGGGCGTGGCCTGCAGGAAGGTGGCGCGCGACTGCGGCCGGAATCCGCCCCCTCGCCCCGAAGTCTTGTCTCCAGCCGCCGAGACGCGCCGCTCCATCCAGAAGACCATGTTCGTGGCGCTGGATTCGAGCAGGAATTCAAGCTCGGAGCGCAGCCGGGCAACGCGTTTCCTCAGCCCTGGAGACTCGTCCACGCCCTTCAGCCCGTCGATCTCGGATTCCAGCCGCCGCAAGGTGGCGCGCACGGCCATGTAAAGGTCGCCCTGGGTTTCGAGAAACTCCTCGCGGCCGGTGAAGGGCTGACGGCCATCGCCGGCCATGGGCAGGCCGGCAAAAAACAGGCGGGCGCGTTCGCGCAGTTGCTGCGTCACGGCGGGCAAGCTCTCCGCGCCCTGCTTGCCGCGCAAGAGGACGTCGGTGTCGCGCGCCAGCTCTTCAAAGCGAATGTTCGAGACCGAGAGGCCGAAGTAGCTCGAAGCCACATCCTCCAACTCGTGCGCCTCGTCGAAGACCACTGCCGCCGCCTCGGGCAGAATGCCGGCGTCGGGCGCGCCGGCGGCCTCGCGCTTCACGGCCAGGTCGGCGAAGAAGAGGTGGTGGTTGACGATGATGATGTCCGATTCCAGGGCCTTGCGCCGCATCTCGGTGATGAAGCAGCGGCGGTAGTCGGGGCAAGTCGATCCCAGGCAGGCCTCGGTGCGGGCATCGAGCTTCTGCCAGAGGGCGCTCGTCTCGGGCATTCCGGAGAGCTCGGCCCGATCGCCGGTTTCGGTCTCCTGCTCCCACTCGGCAATCTGGCGGTACTGGTCGATTTCTTCGAGGCCAGTCAAAATCGGCTGGCTGCGCAGCGCGGCCAGCTTGTGGCGGCAGAGGTAGTTGGCGCGGCCCTTCATGTAGCAGACGCGCAAGGGGCCGAGCAGGGTTTCCAGGAAGGGAAGGTCGCGGAAGTAGAGCTGATCCTGCAGGGCTTTGGTGCCGGTCGAGATGATGACGCGCTGGCCGGTGCGCAGGGCAGGCAGGAGGTAGGCCAGCGTCTTGCCGGTGCCGGTGCCGGCCTCGACGATCAGGTGGCGATGCTCGGTGAGAGCCCGCTCGACGGCCTTGGCCATTTCGAGCTGCCCAGGCCGGTACTCGTAAGGCAGCGGCGAAGAGGCCAAAATGCCGCCAGGCGCGAAGAACTCGTGCAGCGTGGGCAGGGCGCGGGTTGGGCTGTCAGTGGCGGGCATCGGGAGCGGGTGCTCATCCCATCATAGTGATGCGGCCCGGCCTGTCTGGCTGCTCTGAAGAGGACCTGGCCTCTTTGGAGTGCGAGAGCGGATTCCACCCTGGCCGTAAAGAACGCGGAAAGAATAAGGCACCCCCGACTTTAGATGACCTGAGAACTGAACGTAAAGGTGGCAAATTCTACAACAAGTGTGGCAGTATCCTCCAACGGCTACAATGAAATATGTGCTGTTAGTAATGAATTTGTGGGGTTTCTCTTGTCGAAGTATCATAAGTCGGTTGTGCCGGTAAAGTCGCGCGCGGGCGCGTTGCCGCTGGTGGCCATTGTGGGCCGCCCCAACGTGGGTAAATCCACGCTCTTCAACCGGCTCACCAAGAGCCGCCGCTCGATTGTGGGCGATGAGCCGGGCATTACCCGCGACCGCATCTACGGCGAGTACGAGTGGATGGGGCGCGAGTTTCGCGTGGTGGACACGGGCGGCATCGTTCCCGACGACCCGGAGCTGATTCCTGCCGAGATCTACGCCCAGGCCAAGGTAGCGCTCGAGGAGGCTGACGCGCTGGTGCTGGTGGTGGACGCGCGCACCGAGCTGGCCAGCCCCGATTACGACTTGGTGCGCCTGTTGATGCGCGGCGGCAAGCCGCTGTTTTTGGCCGTCAACAAGGTCGAGGGCGAGGCGATGGCACTGGTCGCGGAGAACTTCCGCCAGTTGGGCATTCGCGAGGTTTATCCCATCAGCTCCGAGCACGGGCTGGGAATTGGCGACCTCGTTGAGGCTATTTCCGAGGCGATTCCCGCGCCGCCGAAGGCTGAATTGACAGAGGAAGAGGCTTTGGCCGCTCAAGAGGCCGCGGAAGCTGAACGGGCCGGGATTGACGCTCAAGAGGCTGCGGACGCCCAGGCCGAGGAGGCTGAAATCTCCGAAGGAGGGCCAGTCCCGCCAGAGCCGACTGCGGGCGAGCCCAAAAACGGGTCCGAAGACGAGCCGCTTCATCCGCTCCACCCCACCCACGGCGAATATGAACAGTACGAGACCTCGGTGGCCATCATCGGGCGGCCCAACGTGGGCAAATCCACGCTGCTGAACGCTCTCACGGGCACCTCGCGGGCCATCGTTTCGCCCGTTGCCGGAACCACCAGGGACGCCGTGGACGAGGTGGTCGAGTTCGAGGGCAGCCAGCTTCGCTTTGTGGACACGGCCGGCATCCGGCGCAAGAGCAAGACCCACCTGATGGCCGAAAAGCTGAGCGTGGTGATGGCCCGCCGCCACCTGGAAGCGGCCGATGTGGCTCTCCTGGTGCTCGACGCCACCGAGGGCGTGACCGCGGCTGACGCCACCATCGGCGGCTACGCCCACGAGAGCGGGCGCAGCGTCATCATCGTGGTGAACAAGTGGGACGCGGTGACGACGGGACGCACCGACGGCAAACCGCCGGCCGACCGGGAGATCTTCGAGCAGCAGTTGCGCACGGTGCTGAAGTACCTGAGCTACGCGCCGGTGGTCTTTCTCTCGGCTCTGGAAGGAACGGAAGAAGGAAGCGGGCCGGGAACGAAAAAAATGCTCCGTTTGCTGCATGAAGTGGTGGCCGTGGCCGCCGAGCGGCGCAAGCGCGTTTCGACCGGTCAGATGAACCGCTTCCTGGAGAAGATCGACTTCCAGCGGGCATCAGTGCCGATGGCCAAGCGGATTCGCATCTTCTATATGACCCAGGCCGCCGTGGCCCCGCCGACCTTTGTGCTGTTCACCGACCGGGAGATCAAGCTGCACTTCAGCTTCGAGCGCTTCCTGGAAAACCAGATCCGTGCGGCCTTCGGCTTCCAGGGCACGCCCATCTGGTTCAAGGTGAAGGCGCGGAATGCGAAGAAGGGCGAGTAGATTTTACTTGCAGGCAGACAATTTCTACATTCTGCGTGCCCCATCCTTGCCGCGTTCTTATTCTTGTGGCAAGGGTGGAGACCACGAACCTGAACCGTCCATAATATGAAAGTACGCGGCTTCAGTTCGCTGCTTTCTTCGCGATTGCTTTCTTGGGCCGCGGCGGCGCGAGGCGGGCAAGCCGCTGATTCACGGCCTCGACGTCGAAGGACTCAGGGTCAAACCCGGGACCGATCCACTCGGTCATTTCTTCATACTCTGGATGCCCGGAATCTTTCAGGATTTCGAGCAGGTTGGCGTAGCCCCAGGGCCCGCCGCAGTCCTCCGGTGGACAAGCGCGCGCTCCGCCGAGACAGAGGGCCAGGACCGGCTGGTCCAGCTCAACCACTTTTTCGAGCAGGATCTGGTGGTCCCAGCCATCGCCGAAGTCGTACTCGTAACGAATGTGCGATTTTGGCCCATGCAGCACGGATTGCAGGGTCGTCTTCTTCGAGCTTGCCGTCTCCTCCAACTCAAAGGTTGGATCGGCAATGAACCCAAGCGGAGTCTCAAACTGATACAAGTGCGAGTTCGTCCAACCCATCACAATCTGTAGAACGTCATGAAGCCTATTCAGCTTGATCTCAGGAGCAACAAGGATTCTGCGCCAGACGGGCGGCTTGGTGCTCTTGAGCGTGATTTTGATCTGGAAGAATTGCATATATTATTTCTCCCGGCAGGCCAATTGTTTGTTGCTGTCGTTCAAGGCCGAGAACATCTTCCAGATTGTAAAGCCCGGCCCTGCTGGCTGAAAAAATCTTTCCGCCCCCGTCTTACCGCGGAGCCGGGCTGGATTGGCTCGATGAAGCCGGGGCCGCGGCCGGTTCGTCGAGGTTCATCACGTGGACGCTGGCCCCGGTTTCGGGGACGCTGCCGTCGTTGGCCTGGACCTGGGTGGGCTTGCCCAGAATGAGAAAGCGTTCGGTGACCCTGCCGCGCGCCGGAACCAAAACGCGCCGGGTTACGAAGGTCGCGCCGGAATCGGGGCCTGAACCGGAGCCGGTCCGGACCGTAACCGGGATCTCCGCTGCGGCATAGCCCGAGTTGGCCAGATCGACGGCCACCAGCCAGTTGCCGGCCTGTTCAGCGCTGGGGTAGACGCCCGCAATGCTCAGATCGGGCAGCCCCTTGTCGGCATCGACCCAGTCAGCGAAAAACCAGCTCAGGTCGGGGTGGTTTCCGGTCGCTTCGAGCAGCTTTTCAAAGCTGCCGCGGACAGAAACTTCGTTTTGGGCCTGGGCTGCGACTTGGACCGGAACTGCCACTTGGGCCGCCGCCGGATAGTAGGCGCGCAAGGCGGCCGAGAGGGCCTGCTCGCCGGCCAAATCGCGGAGCATCCACAGAACATAGGCGGCCTTGGTGCGGTAGTAGACGGGCGAGATGGCCTGGGCCAGGGGCTGACCGGCGCTTTCGCCGGGGCTGGCGGGCTCGGCCAGGGCCAGAGCTGTGCGGCCGGCCTCGAGCTGGCGCAGGGCGGAGGCGCGCCCCTGCTGCTTTTCCACCCAAAGAGTGCCCATGAAGGTGGCCACGCCCTCATTGAGCCAGGCCGGAGGGGGTGGCGCGGGCGGGGCTGGCGTGATCCAGGCGCGGGTAAGAGCGTGGACCAGAGCCTCCTCCAACCGGTCCGGCTTGGCCACCGGAGCGGATTCGCGGAGGGGCGCGGCCAGTAAGGCAGCGGTCTCGAAGGGCGCGTCTTCAGGGTCAGGCAGGTCCAAAAGCGTGAGCTGGGTGCGCGGCTGCCGGCCCAGCCTGCCTTGCAGGAATGGCGTCACCGACTCGGCCGCCGTCGTCCAGAATTCAACGGCGACATTGTCCTCGGGGAGGGTCCAGGCGGTGAGATTCGCCCCGGGGTGGGGAGTGCGAATGGCCACGAACAGGCTGGGAGCTTCGAAGCCTAGCGTTGCGCCCTCGAAGCTGGCGGTGGCCACGCTGGCGACCTCCTGGCTCTGATCGAGACTGGCGCCAGATTCGGTGACCGTCAGCGGAACGGAGTGCCCGTTGATGAGTGCGACGGTGGGGGCCTGGCCGTGGGGAAACTCGTCGGTGAGGCGCAGGCGGAAGCGCGCGCCGGCCATGCGGAGCTTCTGCCGGCCCATTTCGTCGAAGAGTTGCGCTCCATCGCCCAGGAAAACCGGTTCGCTGGAGACCGGGTACCAGACCACGTTGCCGAAGCCGCGCAGGCCGGTGAAATCGACGCTAACCTGGTCCCAGTCCGAGTGCTGGGCCGCGCCGTCCGGGGCGCCGATGGCCACGAGGCGCTGGGCGGAGGCGGTGATCGGGCCGGAGTAGGTCACGTCGAGCTGGAGGCTCTGGCCGGGCGGAAGCGGCTGAGTGAGCGGAATCAGGGCTTCGTGCAACTGGCCGGTGTGGTCGGCGTCGGAGTTGATGGTGGCCACCTGGAAGGCGGCGTTCTGAAATTGGCCTTGGGGGCTGTCGAGGCGAATCTGCTCCCAATTGAGCGAGGAGGAGATTTGGAGCGGAATGCGGCTGAGCGGGCTTTTGCCGTCGTTGCGGACGGTGAGGAGGGCGCGGACGGCGATCTGCTGAGCCGCCGAGTAGAGCCGGAGGTCGAGGTCAAAGCTGGTGAAGGTGACGGCCTGCCGCTCAGCCGCCTGCGCCGCCTGCGCCACCTGCGGTGGGGCCAACTGCGCCTGCGGCGCGATGGGTTGGGCGGACTGGGTCGCCGTCCGGCCGTCTTCGCCGGTCGAGCGGGAGAAGATGATTTTTCCTTTATGAGGCGGGGTTGCCGGAGCCGCCAGCTGCGGGGCAGACGGGGTGGAAGTTGCGCCCTGCGCGGCGCAGGGAAGATTGGCCAGGAAGATGAGGGCTAAAACCGCAAAAAACGGGAGAAGCTTCGAAGAAATCCGGCAAAAATTCGGCTGTAAGGCTGAAATTTGCGTTGATTTTACCGGGTTGCCGCTAAGGTTGAAGCTCGCGCTCTTTACCGCCAGCGCGGCTGGTTGAGTCCGAGACGTACTCCCCGGAGTCCGGGTGAAAGTGAGCCTCATGAGCCCAGGCCTTTCTGTTTCTTTGGTTTGCCACCCGCGGTGGGGCCGGCTTTGTCTTCGGCTCCTTGTTGGACGCGGCGGGCGGCCAAGCGGCGCTGCCGGCTGGCTTCATAGAGCACCACGGCTCCGGCGGCGGAGACGTTGAGCGAGCTGACGCCGCCCTGCATGGGAATGCGCAGCAGGTGGTCGCAGGTGCGGCGGACCAGATCGTGCAGGCCGGCTCCCTCGCGGCCCATCACCAGAACGCAGTCGCCGGTCAGGTCGAATTGGTCGTAGTCGCAGCTTCCGCGCTCGTCCAGGCCGATAATCCACAGATTCTTCCGCTTCAGCTCTTCCAGGGCGCGCACCAGGTTGACCACCCGCGCAATGCGCAGGTGCTCGGCGGCTCCGGCGCTGGCCTTGATGGCGACCGGGCTCAAAGGGGCCGCACGGCGCTCGGTGAGCACCACGCCGTCCACCCCGGCGCCATCGGCCACGCGCAGCAGAGCGCCCAGGTTCTGCGGGTCTTCAACGCCATCCAGAGCCAGCAGCAGGCGAGCCGCAGCGGGCTGGTCCGGTTTGGGCTGTGGCGGCGCAAAGAGGTCCTCGATTGAGAGGAACTCCTGCGGGCGGACCAAGGCCACGACGCCCTGGTGAGCGGGGGTTTGCGCCAACTGCGTCAACTGCTCGCGGCTCTCCTGGCGGACGCGGACGCCGCTCTCGCGGCAAAGGGCCACCAGCCGCTCCAGGCGGGCATCTTCGCGCTCGCGGGCCACCAGAACGTGGTCAAAGCGCCGCCGTCCGGCCTTGACGGCCTCTTCTACCGGGTGCAATCCGTACAAAACTTCCATAAGGGATAGTGTAGAAGATTGGTGGCTTCTGAAGCGTCCTGGCGGGCGGTTTCCACTCGATGGAATGGTTTTCCGAGGCAGGCCCATTCTGCGGCCTAACCCCCAGCGGTAAAAATTCCGTCTAATCTATAAAAGATGAGCATTGCCGCGTTCGTTCGCCCATTATTCGGCCGGAGTTCGACCACCGCTCAAGAGGAACAGGCGCGGCAGGAGAACCTCGCCGTAGCCGCCGGGCTGAAGCGCCAGGAGGCCGGGCTGCTGGACGAGTTGATCGTCCGCTACCAGCACCGGCTGTTGCGCTACCTGCTCTACCTGACCGGCAATCGCGACCAGGCCGAAGACCTTTTCCAAGAGGTTTGGATGCGGGTGCTGGTGCGCGGGGCGCAGTTCAACGGCAAGGCGCGCTTCGACACCTGGCTGTTTACCATCGCCCGCAACCTGGTGATCGACCAGCGGCGCAAGCGGACCATGGCCAGTCTGGACGAGCTCTTCGAGAGCGGCGGCGGGGACGACCGGCCGATGAGCTTCGAGGTCGCCGACGGCAAACCGACGCCGTTTGACCGCTTTGTCAACCTCGAAGACCGGGAGCGGGTGGCGGCGGCGCTGCTGGATCTGGACACGATCTACCGTGAAGTGCTGGTGCTCCGGTTCCATGAAGAGCTGTCGCTGAACGAGATTGCCACGATGACGCGAACTCCGCTTTCTACCGTGAAATCAAGGCTTTATCGTGGACTGGAGGCAATAAAGCCCAAGCTGGCCAACTACGATGGAACCGAGTGCGCCTTCGGCGCAGTGCCGACGGGGAGGACGGAGATGGGATCTTCGGCCCGGACGGCAGAGCCCGCGGCGTGGCAGACAACAGCGGATGCAATGTCGGGTGGGGCATGAAACCGAGTGAAGGCACCAGCGGCGCTCCGCCAACCAGCGCGAATGCCGGCGCGAGCGCCGACCGCGACCTGCTTTCTGCGCTGGCCGGGAAGCAGGCCGACCGGGAGTGCGCCGTGGCCCATCGCACGCGCCGCGTGGTGATTGCCTCGCAGGGCGTGATGAAGGAGCAGAAGGCCGGGAGCAGGCGGACTCGCGCCGTGGCGCTGGCGGCCGCGCTGGTGGTTTTGCTGGCGCTGGGCCCGCTACTCTGGTGGATTGCCGACACCTTCATTGAAGAAGAGCGCCTGACGGGCCTGACGGGCCAGTTGAGTGTGGGCATATTCTTCCTCAGCGCGGCGCTGCTGGCTGCGGCCGTGCTGGCTGGCTGGGCGCGGCGCAAGCCCTGATCCGGCAAAATTTTCAAAGGGAATTTACGCGGCAGGCAAGCCGCCGCAACTTACCCGTTCCTCTTTCCGTCCCTTCAAAAGGGTTTATCGCGTTTTTCTTCATTTGCAGTGCTCTACAATCAGGGCTTGGGGAAGGTTTACCCCCTCTGGAGTTACTGGTGGCAGTTCTTCACCGCTGTAGCGAAAGCCAGAACCCCCTTGCGCTGCTTTGGTGAGGGCGCGAACATTGGAAAGCAGCTCCGGCCTGTGATCGGCCACCAGAAACCCCTCGGGGTGAGGATTTGTTCATGCGCAGTCCACAATCCATTACCGTCAACGAAGACGCCCACCTGATTCCGCTGTGGTCGATCATTTTGTCCGCCGTGGCCTTTGTGCTGGTGGAGTACTACTTCTGGGTGATTTTGCCCCTGCACCGGACCCATCCCTCGCCGCCGCTCGGTTTCCGCATCTACTTCAACCTCTCCTGGGGGTTGCTGGCCTCGCTCTACTTTCTGATGGTGGGCTACGTCAGCCAGGACGCCCCGCGGCGGGCGATGAGCGCGCGCTTCTGGATCGCCCTTTGCTTTGTAATGCCGGGGGGCATCGGCGCGGTGCTCTACTTCCTGCTGCGCCAGCCGGAGGTCTCGCGCTGCCCGGCCTGCTCGGCGCACGTGCAAAGCGACTTTCACTTCTGCCCGCAGTGCAACTTCCAGCTTGAGGCCAATTGCGGCAACTGCTTCCGCACGGTGCGCTCCACCGACCAATTTTGCACGCGCTGCGGTCACGAACTGGCGCGGGACCAAATGCCGGCGCGGCTCAGGGTGATGGACGAGTAAGGCGAGCCGGTCCCAGACGCGTTTTTCGAGGTTCATGGTCTCCCACCCTTGCGACAAAAGTTTCAAAACGCAGGTTCCCTTCGACTACGCTCAGGGCAGGCTTTCGACTTCGCTGCGCTTCGCTCAGAATGACAGTCGCAAGGATGGGGGCACCCAACAGCTCGGCCTGGGCAGAGTCACAAGGGCGCGGTTCGACCCGCGGCTCCGATTGACCCGGCCGCGCCGCTTTCCTACAATCAAGCTGCCTTCTTTTTCGCTTCACATGCCCCTCTCCGCGCTCATCATCGACGACGAACAACTGGCCCGCGAGGAGCTGAAGTACCTGCTCGGCCAGGTGGGCGGCGTGGAGGTGGTGGCGGAGGGAGCCAACGGCATCGAGGCCGTGGAATTGATCGAGGAACATCATCCGGACCTGGTCTTCCTGGACGTGCAGATGCCGGGACTGGACGGCTTTGCGGTGATCGAGCGGCTGATGGCGCTTAGGGCAAAAGCGAACGGGGATGACGCGCCGCAGGCGCAGTTGGCCCCACCGCAGGTGGTCCTGCCGCAGATTGTCTTTGCCACCGCCTATGACCAGTACGCGGTGCGCGCCTTTGACGTGAACGCGGTCGATTACCTGCTGAAGCCCTTTGACCTTACGCGCGTCGAGCAGGCCGTCGAGCGGGTGCGGGGACGCATCGCCTCTGCTTTGCCGGGCAGCACGCCCGGTTCACTGCCGGAGTCTCCGGTCGAATCGCAGCTCGACGCGCTTCTCCGGCTGCTCAACCGTCCGCAGGGCGCCTCGCGCACGCCTGAACCAGCGAAGCCCAGCAAGCTCATCGTCCAGGCGCAAAGCCGCCTGCTGCTGGTCGATCAGGCGGAGATCTGCTTTGCGGCCATCGACGAGGGCGTCATCCGCGTGGTGACGCAGGGCTTCGAGGGGCAATCCAAGTGCCGCACGCTCGAGGAACTGCTGGAGCAACTGGACCCGGCGGTCTTCTGGCGCGCGCATCGCGGCTTTGTGGTGAACATCAACCACATCCGCGAGGTGGTGCCGTGGTTCAAATCCAGCTACCAGTTGCGCATGAACGACAAAAAGCAGACCGAAATCCCCGTCAGTCGCGCGCAGACCCGGCGGCTCAGGGAACTGTTCAATTTGTAGGGGAGTTTTTCTCCGCTTTTCCAGCCTGATCGCAGCGCTCGAAGGCAATCGGCTTGCGGTACCAGCCGAAGCCGCTCGGACGCCACCCGCGCACGGCGCTTCACCCTATAATAATCAGGGAGCAGAGTGAGAGCCGCTGAGGCTTTTCGGCTCACCAGCCCGTCTTTTGAGGATTTTATGGCCGCACTGATTGAAGCGATTACCGTCAAGCGCAAGATGTATTTCGAGTTTGAGAACACCCCCTACTACTGCATGGAGGCCGAGGTCTCGACCCCCACGGCGCGCGGCGGCCAGACCCTGGTCAGGCTGAAGATGCGCAACCTGCTGACCCGCGCCGTCTTCGACAAGACCTTCAAGGCCGGCGAGCGCTTCAAGGAGCCGGACCTGGAGCAGGTCGAGACCTCCTACCTTTACACCGACAGCGAGGGCTCGCACTTCATGGACCAGGAAAGCTTCGAGACGCTGACGCTCTCCAAAGAAATGATCGGCAACGCGCTGGACTTTCTGGTCGAGGGCGCGATCATCCAACTGCACAAGTTCAATGGCAATCCCATCGGCTTACAGTTGCCGGAAAAGGTCGAGCTGGAGGTCGAGTACACCGAACCGGGCGCGCGCGGCGACACCAGCGGCAACGTCACCAAGCTGGCAAGGCTCGAGACCGGCCTCGAGATCAAGGCTCCGCTCTACATTCAAGTGGGCGAAAAGGTGAAAGTTTACACCGAGACGCGGGAGTTCGCGGGGCGGGCGTAAAACAGGGGTCAGGGGTCAGTCTGCCATCAAGATTGGGTGCCCCAGGTCCGCTTCTGGGACCTGGGATTCCACGAACTCAAAACGCTAGCGCCGCGAGTGTCCACGATCTCCAGAGCTTCGTCCGCGATCTCCGAAGCTGCGCGGCTTGGCTGGGGGCGTGACGGGCAGGTCGGTTTTGCCTTCGGGGTAAACGGCGAGGAAGCGGTCGTGGCCTTCGCCATTGCTGGCCGTCTCCACGCCCTCGAGGCCGCGGAAGGCCATGTGCAGTTGGCGGCGTTCGCGGCTGTTCATGGGCGGAAAGGCGTAGGGAATGCCCGACTGGCGGACCTTTTCCGCCGTTGTCTCCGCAGTCAAACGCAGCTCCGCTGCACGCAGCGCCTTGAAGTTGGCCGCGTCGAAGCTGACCAGGCCGCCCTCGCGCTGGTCGAGGCGGAGAATCTGCGCTGCTATGGTCTCGAGAGCCAGCAGCAGCTCGCCATTGTGCTGAATGAGCAGGGGTGCATCGGGCCCGGCCAGCTCGACCGAGAGGGCGGGCAGCTGTTCCTCAGAATCGAGGGAGGCGGGCGCGCCGTCAGGGGCGCTGATGCGGTACTTCAGCCGCAAACCGCCCAGCTTGTTCAGCGAGGCGAGGAAGGCGGCGATCTTTTGGGCAGCTTCTTGCAGGTTGTCGATGGGCATAACAAATCAGTATCGCAGAATGGACCGCCGGGCGGGAGGGGATTCGGCGGGGAATTGCCCGCCAGATCACTTTCAGGCCTCCCGCACCTTCGGCGCCAGGTACTCGGGGCCGATGGGGTCGGGAACGGCTTCATTCACGATGCGGTCGATCTCGGCCACGGCGGCCGCGTCCAGCTTCCAGCCGACCGCGCCCGCGACGGCGTCGAGCTGATCGGGACGGCGCGCTCCCCACAGGGCCACCGAGACGCCAGGCCGGTCCAGAACCCAGCGGACGGCCAACTGCGGCAGGGTTTTGCCGTAGCGCTCGCGGGCGAAGGCCGCCAGCCGCTCGGCGGCAGCCAGGTACTGGACGAGACGCGGCTGATGAAACTTGGGATCAGCCGAGCGAATGTCGCCCGCGTCGAAGCTCGTGTGGCGCGTCACGCGGCCACCCAGCAGGCTGCGGCAGAGGGTGCTCCAGGTGAGAACGGCGACGTTGTGCTCCTCGCACCAGGACAGCAGATTTTCGCCGTGTGCGCCGCCACCCTCGATCTGGCGCTCGAATAGGTTGTAGGGCGGCTGGCTGGAGGTGAGCGGCGCGGCGGCGCTGAACTCCTCCATCTGGGCGACGGAAAAGTTGCTCACGCCCAGAGTGCGCACCTTGCCCTCGCGGCGAAATCCGTCCAGAAGCGCGGCGGTCTCATTGATGGGAACCAGCGGGTCCGGCCAGTGGACCTGGTAGAGGTCGATGAAATCCGTCCCGAGGCGGCGCAGGCTGTCTTCCAACTCCCGGCGCAGCCGCGACTCGGTCGAGTTCGTGAAGACGCCACGCTCGTTCCACTCCAGGCCAGTTTTGGTGGCGATGAAGAAATCCTCGCGGCGGCCGTGGGCGCGGATGGCGCGGCCCACGATTTCTTCAGCGCGGCCGTGGCCGTAGATGGGCGCGGTGTCGATCAGGTTGATGCCGCGTTCGAGGGCGCCGAGGCAGGTCGAGACGGCCACATCCTCTGGCACCGCACCCCAGTCGAGGCCGCCGATGGCCCATGTTCCCAGTCCGATGCGGGAAACCTTCACGCCCGTAATGGTTGTCGTCTCCATGCAGAAGATCATAAGCCGGCTTCTTGCCCCTGGAGCCCCTTTTAAGTGAAAACAGCTAAAGAAATGGGCAAAAATGGCTCCGGGGAGCGGTGAATGCGCCGGTTCTGCCTGCACCGGCAGCTCAGAGTGGGGGCGCGGTTTCGGCCGCACAGTCCCCATTTTCTCTTTTACCGCCTCCCCACTCGCGGCAACCCACCCTGGTGGTGTACCCTGCAATCCGTATGGAACAGACGCAGAAATGCTGCCCTCGTCCGGCGCCCGAGGCCGAAGAGGTTTACCGCCGCTGGATTCAGTTTCTGGATGAGGAGTTCACCCGCCATCAGGACCCTGAGCGCCGCGCCGAGATTGTGCGCGACCAGCTTTATCAGCTCTACCTGGGCCGTCCGCATGGCGGCAAGCTCAACCTGACGCTCACCTCCGAGCTGCCCGGCAACGTCGTCAGCCTCTCGCTGGACCCGGCGAATGTGACCCTCGAGGCCGAGCACTTTCCCGACGCCGACCCGGAGCGCTTTGCCCCGCGCAAGCCGCTGCTCTGGTTCTGGCAGATGTTCGACCGCTCGCCGGTGGGCACCAACCACTGGCTGGGCCTGCGCTTCCGCGCAATGCTGGGCCGCCACCTTTTTGCCCGCATCGGCGCGGGCGTCAAGATCCACCATGGCGTGGACCTGACCTTCGGCTACAACCTGACCATCGAAGAGGGCGCCACCATCCGCCAGCGCGTGCAGTTGAACGACCGCGGCGGCATCACCATCGGCAAGGGCGCGGTGATCGGCTCCTTCGCCCGCATCTACTCGCACAGCCACGCCGCCAACGACTTCGGCACCATCAAGCTGGCGCCCACTGTCATCGGCGCCGCGGCGCGCATCGCCAGCTATGCCATCGTGCTGGCCGGCCAGAATGTCGCCGCTGGAGCGCTGATCGGCAGCTTCCCCGCCGATCGCAGCTGAGAAGCTGTCTAAAAACTCGTAGCACGAAATCGTTTTTGAAAGGGCATGGCTGAAGCCATGCCGAAGAAGTCCAGCAAAATTAACGCGGGCTTTAGCCCCTGAGGGATGTATGCAGGAATTTGAGGTTTGTGCATGGGTTTCGCGATGAGAACCATCCCTCAGGGCCTAAAGGCCCGTCGTTTTGTGCATCGATTGGCACGGCTGAAGCCGTGCCCTTTCAAAACACGGAGTTTTTAGACAGATTCTGAGAAGCAGCTTTGTGCGGGTTCCTACAACGTGCGCTTGAAGAGCGGCGTGGCGATCAGCAGTGTGCCGATGCCGAAGACGAAGAGGAAGAGCAGGTCGTACTGGATGGCGACAAAGCCTCCATCCTTCAGCAGAATGGCCTTGAATCCGTGGATGCAGTAGGTGAACGGGTCCACGATGGCGATGGCGCGCAGCCAGGGCGGAAAAGCGGCGATAGGGTAGATGGCGCCCGAGGGGAAAAACAGCAGCGTATTGAGCACGCCGAAGATGGCGCGGGGCACCAGCGGATCGTCGACGCGGACCATCATCAGGAACATCATGCCGTTGAAGGCGATGGCGGTGACCAGAATCATGGCCAGCAGTTCCAGATCGGCCACCGGGTGGAAGATGATGCCCAGGCCGGCCATCAGCGAGCCGATCACCGTGAGCGAAATGCCGGCCAGAACCGCCTTGATGGCGCCGGCGATGTTCAGGCCGAAGACCAGCTCCAGCTTGGTGATGGGCGTGACCAGGTAGCCCTCGTGGACGCCGCGGGCCTTGTCGTCGATGTAGAGCATTCCGCCGCCGATCATCACCGAGATGTACATGGCCAGCGAGATGGAGCCGGCGAGCAGAAACTTCATGTAGGCGACATAGGGGTAGAGTTCGACGACCTCGATGGCAATCTTATTGACGATGCTGGGCTGGACAAGCGGAGCGTTGAGGGCCTCGACCAGCGCTTGCATCTCGGATTCCAGGGCGCCGGAGGTGAACTGGTCGGAGTTATCGACGACCAGGCCGAGCCGGGGCGCGTCCTGCGCGTAGACGCGGCGGGAGAACTGGGCGGGAATGACGACGGCGGCGTCGATCTTGCCGGTGCGGACATCCTCACGGGCCTGGACCTCGTCGTTGTAGTTGACGGTGGTGAAGGTCTTGATGTTGGCGGCGATCGCATCGAAGGCCTCGCGGACCCGGACCGCCTGCGGGCCATGGTCGTGGTCAACCACGGCGACGCGCGCGTTCACGATCTTGCCGCCGAAGGCGTTGCCCAGGATGACCAGCTGCACCAGGGGCAGCACCAGCGACATGATCATCAGGACCGGGGAGCGAAAGAACTTGCGCATTTCGCGCTCGACAATGGCGAACATTCGGTTCATGGCTACATCATCCCCGGCCTGGGCGGCATCGTGTAGACGGCCTTGACCTGTTCGTCGCGCAACTGGCGGCCGGTGTAGTGGACGAATACGTCGTCGAGAGAGGTGTTCTGGACGCTCAGAGAGGTGAGCGTCTCACCGAGCTGCGCGGCCAGCTCGACCAACTGCATGGTGGTCCGGGAACCCGATGAAGTCAGGACGCGGTAATAGCCGGCGCTCTCGGCCTGCACGGCGGTGACGTCATCGAGCTTTTCCAGGCGGCCCTTCCACTCGGCGGTCTCGCGGTCAAAGTGCACCTCGACGACATTCGTGCCGGGGACGCTGTGCTTCAGCTCAAGGGGCGTGCCCAGGGCGACCAGCTTGCCGTGATCGACGATGGCGATGCGGTCGCAGAGCTTGTCGGCCTCTTCCATGTAATGGGTGGTGATGAGCATGGTGAGGTTGCGGGTCTTCCGCAGGTGGTCGAGCATCTCCCAGACGGCGATGCGGGAGACCGGATCGAGGCCGGTGGTGGGCTCGTCGAGGAAGAAGATGCGCGGATTGTGGATCAGGCCGCGGGCGATTTCAACCCGGCGGCGCATTCCGCCCGAGAGGGTCTTGACCTGCGCGCCGCGCCACTTGGTCAGATCAACGGCCTCCAGCACCGTGGCGATGTTCTTCAGGCGCTGGGCCTTGGGGACCGAATAGAGCTTGGCGTAGATGCTGAGGTTCTCTTCGACGGTCAGATCGGGATCGCTGGTCAGGGCCTGGGGGATGACGCCGATCATGCGGCGCACGGCGTCGGGCTCCCGGGTCACATCATGGCCACCGACGATGGCCTTTCCTCCGGTGAGCGGGATCAGCGTGGTCATCATGCGGATCAGAGTGCTCTTGCCCGCTCCGTTGGGCCCGAGAAGGCCGAAGATTTCGCCCTCGGCGACCGCAAAGCTGACGTCGCTGACGGCCTCGAAGTCGCCGTAACGCTTGACGGCGTGGAGGACTTCGATGGCCGCGGGCGGCGAATCCGGGGGCGTTTCGGCTGGGTTTGCGGGCGTCGCGTTCATTTCTTCACCAGCTTGATTGTGAGAGTGTGGCCCTTGATTTTGGGAGTGCGGCCGTGGGCCATTTCGCGTTTTGGTTGAGCCGGTTGCAGCGAAGTCATTTTTTCACCAGCTTGTTCTTCGGAACGTAGACTTCGGCGGTCATGCCGGGGACAAAACGCTCGCCGGGATTGTCGATGACGAGCTTCAACTGGACGGTTTTGATATCGCGCTTGCGGGCGCTCACGTCGCGCTGGGTAGCGAAGTCGGCCTGGGCGGATTTGTTGATGACCTGGCCCTTGAGGGTTGCGCCCGAGGGCATTACGACGCGCAGCCAGTCGCCAAGCTCGACAGCGTCGGCCTGGGTTTCCGGCAGCGGGGCGTAAATCCAGGTCTGGCTCAGGTCCATGATGGTCACAATCGGCGCTCCGGCGGCCACTACCTCGCCCTGGCGGGCGGCGCGGACGTTCACCTTGCCCGTGACCGGAGCAAAAACCTGCGCGTAACCCAGTTGGACGCTGGCCTGGCTGGCCAGGGCGCGGGCGTTTTCGACTTCAAAGCGGGTTGCGTTCACGGTGTGACCGGCGACGGCGGTCAGCAGTTCGTGAGCGCGGGCCTGGCGCAGCGAGGCCTCGGCGGCGGCGAGGTTTTCCCTGGCCGCATCGACGGCTGCTTTATCCGATTGCAGGCTGGTGACCGCGTCGTCCTTGGCCTGCTGGCTCATGATGCCCTGTTTGGCCAGCGCCACGGTACGGCTGGTGTCGGCCTGCTGGTGCGCGTAGTTGGCCTGGGCCTGGGCCAGCGCGGCCTGCGCGGCTTGTAGCTGGGCGGTGGCGTTGACGGTGGCGCTGCTGGTCTCGCCGCGGGTCTGGCGCTCGGTTACGACCGTCTCGTTTAGCTTCGACTTCTGGCTAGCCGCAGTGGCCTCGGCAGCCTGGCGCGCGGCCTGTAAATCCTCGCTCTCGATGATGGCGATCAGCTGGCTGGCCTTCACCTGCTGGCCCTCATCGACCGTCAGCCTCTGGATGCGCCCGGAAATCTTGCTGCTCACCAGCACCTCGTTGGCGTCCACCGTGCCGATCAGTTGCAGGTCGGCCGAAGGCCGCACCGTCGCCAGGTACCAGATGAGCGAACCCACGGTCAGCAGGCCCAGAACCAGAAAAACTTGATTGCGTGCGTTCACTTGCGCCTCACTTTGCCGGTCGCGGCCCGGCTGTTGCTCCCGGCTGCGTTCTTGCTCTCGATTCCGCCACTGCTCTCGGTTACGCCATTGCTCCCGGTTTCGTTGTTGCCTGGGTGCTCCCCTCTGTTGTTGTCTGGGTGCCCCACCCTCGCCGCGTCTTTGTTTTTGCGGCTAGGGTGGGATCGCTCGAGGCACTCATTCGAGGAACATTGAAAAGGCTTGAGGCGTTCGTCTGCCTGCGGCATGGGCGCGGCGGCCAGCACCCTCGCGGCCACCCGCGCCCCGTGCTCCCGGTCGGTAAAAAGCGCCTGGCCGAGAAACTCGATGGCCGCCTTGCGCCGGAACCTCAGGGCCTCTGGCTCCAGGGGATTGGTTCCCTCCACCAGCCGCATCATCGGCGCGGCCAGAAAGTAGAAGACATTGGCTCCCAGAGCCGCGTAGTGAATCTGCGATTGCTCGGCCGCAATCAGTTCGCCCGCATTGATGCCCTCATCGAGCACTTCCCTCATGCGGCGCACTAGCGGCCGCATGAGCGTTTCCACCAGCGGCGTAAGAGCGTGGGCCTCGCCGCGGTGCAGGCGGACCATCTCCTGCTGCATCAGGCTCTGAAATCCGCGATTGGCGAGAAAGCGGTCGAAGTGGTTGAGCACCGACTGGAGAAAGCGCTCTCCGGCCGTTCCCTGGCCCTCGAGCACCGCCAGGCTGGAGAGCCGCACCCCCTCGGCCACCGACTCCAGCGCCGCCGCGTACAGATCGTTCTTGCCGCGGAAGTAATAGTAGAGCAAGGCTTTATTGACGCCCGCCTCCTCGGCGATCTGCTCCGTGCGCGCCCCCGCCAGTCCGTTGGCGCTGAACTGCCGTACGGCGGCTTCGAGAATGCGGGCGCGGGTCTGGTCGGCGCGATCGGCCTGGCTGCGAGCTGCTGGAATGCGGGTTGGAGTGGAGACGGTCATAATTGACTAACTGGTTAGTAAATTAACATACCGGCAAGATTATTGCTGCCGGCACAGGTGAAAAATCCATGAATTCCCGAATGAATCGCTTTTGGGGCCGGTTGAAGCCATTGCTTCCGGGCCAGCATTTGCTCAGAATCTATTTAAAAACTATGAGTTTTGAAGGGGACGGGCTTTAGCCTGTCCGGTGAGTGCCAGATTAATGGTTTTGGCCGCTGAGGGAATGCAAATCGCGGCGAAAAGCTTCCCTCTAGGGCTAAAGCCCGTACCCTTCACTCCAGACTGATATTTCGACAGGCTCTCAGACGAAGAAATTGACCTGGCTGTCGTGGTCAACCTGCGTTTTGGGCAACGCCTCGGGAGCGTCTTCCAGTTCAGCCTCTTCCAGCTCCTCGCTGGGCGCGTCCTCCGGCTCGCCGTATTCGTCCCTGCCCTCTTCTTCGTCCTTGTCCTCGTCGTCCTCGAAGCCAGTGGCGGCCCTGGCGCCGCTGGGCGAGTAGGTTTCGTCGTCGGTCCGGGAGATGCGCTCCGCCTCGCGCAGGTCCGTCAGCCCAAGAAAGCTCTCTTGGGGCTTGACCGCCGGTGCGATGCGAACGCCGCTTACTGGGCCGATTTCCATCTTCGATTGCTCCTGCCGGGGAACTCCCGCTCGCTCAGGAAGACTCCACGATCATCGACTCCGCCTGCCCCCTTGCCGGACTTCATTGGCCGCGCGAGCATTTCTCTTGCCGCGTGTATCGGCCTTAAGAAAGTGAACTTTAATCTTTCTGGCAGTTTTCTGTGTGAATTTGGGACAGTCAGCCTCCTCGACGCTCAATCTCCGCTCTCGCGGGCGAGGATCTTGCCGCCCCAGCCTGCCGCGACGGTTGTTGTTAGACTGGCAATATGTTGGACGAACAGGAGTTTCGCCGCGTGGCCGAAGCCGCTCTCGAGATGCTGATGCAGCATTTGATGATGCGTGAGGCGGAGACGGGGGCCGGCTTCGAGGTCGAGCAGGAGGGCGGCGTGCTGAATGTAATCTTCGAAGAGCCGGCCGCCAAGTTTGTGATTACCTCGAATGCCCCGGTGCGCCAGATCTGGATTTCGGCGCTCTCGACCAGCTTCAAGCTGGACTGGGATCAGGCCGCCTCGGCCTTCATTCTGCCGCGCACCGGCGAGCAGCTCGCGCCGCTCGTTGACCGGCTGATTGGGAAGCAGTTGGAGGGCTAGAGCGGTACTCCAGCTCATTGAGAAAAACCTCTGGTGGCTCCTCGATAGCGAGTGCGGGCGGGGACGCCCGCAGGACAGCCGATCTGGAGATCGGCGCTACCGTTTCATGCGGCCGTCCTGACACAGCCTGCGTCCGGCTGTCCAAACTAGAGTGCCGTGTGGAGAACGAGGTCGGCCCGTCGCCATAGGATGGGCCCCGCCCACCGCAAAATAAGGCGGGCGGCCCGGTATAAATCCGGACCGCCCCCCAGTTTTCACCGCTTTATTTCCGCGTCACCAGTTTCTATTGCCGGTTTCTATTGCGCGGTTTTTTTACTGTAGCCCGTAGATGGTCTTGAGTTCCTTCTCCGCCAGGCTCTTGGGCAGTGGCGCATAAGAGAGCGCGGTGACCTCGCCCTCGCCGTACTTGACGATCCAGCTGAGCATATCCTTGATGATCTTGCCCTTGGCCGGATCGGCGGAGCGGGCGGGAATCAGCAAATAGGTGAAGCTGGAGATGGGATAGGCTGATGCGCCCGGCGCGTTGGTGATGGAGACGCGGTAGTCGGCGGGCATCTGCTTGATGCTGGCCGCGGCCTGGGTGACGCCCGCGATCGAGGCCTTGACCCAGTGCCCGGAGGCGTTTCTTACCTCGCCGTAGCTGATGTTGTTCTGCAGCGCGTAGATCAGCTCGACGTAGCCAATGGCTCCGGGAAGCTGGCGAACCAGTCCGGCCACGCCCTCATTGCCCTTGCCGCCGACGCCCACCGGCCAACTGGGCGAGGTGCCCTTGCCGGGGCCGCCGGCCCACTCCTTGCTGACCTTGCTCAGGTAGTCGGTGAAGATGAAGCTGGTTCCGCTGCCGTCGGAGCGGTGCACCACGATGATCTTCTGGTCAGGCAGCTTGACGCCGGGATTGTCCTTGGCGATACGGCTGTCATTCCACGTCGAGATTTTTCCCAGGTAGATGTCGGCCAGCACGTCGCCGCTGAATTTGATGTCGCCGACGCCGGGGACGTTGAAGACGGGAACCACGGCGCCCAGAACGGTGGGAATATGCACCAGCTTGACCTTGGAGCTGGCCAGCATCTCGTCGGTCATCGGCATATCGGAGGCGCCGAAGTCGACCAGGCCGGCCGTGACCTGGCGTATGCCGCCGCCCGAGCCGATTGACTGGTAGTTGATCTGGACGCCGGGATGGGCCGCGCTGTACTCGCTGAACCACTTCGAGTAGATCGGATAGGGAAAGGTTGCACCCGCAGCGGTCAACTTCTGCGCCTGAGCGGAACTCAAGGCCATAACCAACAAACCAACTGCCACCAACAATTTTTTCACTGAAGCTCTCCTTTGCAGATTACCTGCCGTCTTCGATTGTCCACGGCTAATGTTAATGGCGTTTGAATGTGGCGCGGATTTATGATTTTCTTTCGGCGGCGGGAGGCAGCCAGCCTCGACCTCCAGCCGCATCGCGCTGTATAGTTTCCGGCATGAAGCGCATTACTTTACCCTTGGCTCTATGGTTTGCGGTTGCCTTGCTTCCCATGGCTTTATTTCCCGTTGCCGCCCGTTCCCAATCGTTTTCCGTCAGCTTTCCCAGTCAGGTCAGCGCCCAGCCGCTGGACGGACGGCTGCTGCTCGTGCTCTCGACCGACCCCACGGCGAGCCGCGCAACCAGATCGACGACTCGATGCGCTCGCAGATCGTCTTCGGCCTGACGGTGGACGGCTGGCGGCCGGGCGAGCCCGCGGTGGTGGACGCGAGCGCCTGGGGCTATCCCGTCCGCAGCCTCAAGGAGGTTCCCCCCGGCGAGTACACCGTCCAGGCCGTGCTCAACCGCTACGAAACCTTCCATCGGGCCGATGGAAAAACCGTAAAGCTGCACATGGACCAGGGCGAGGGCCAGCACTGGAACATTTCGCCCGGCAACCTGATTTCAGAGCCCGTGAAGGTCACCGTCAAGCCCGGCGGCGCGGCTATCAAGCTTTCATTGACGGAGGCGATCCCGCCCATTCCCACGCCGGCCGACACCAAATACATTCGCCATATTCGCGTGCAGAGCGCGCTGCTGAGCAAATTCTGGGGCCGGCCCATATTTTTGAGCGCCATCGTGCTGGTGCCCGAAGGCTTCGACGAGCACCCCGAGGCGCGCTTCCCGCTGATGATCTATCACGACCACTTTGTGAGCGATTTCACGGGCTTCCGCACCACGCCGCCCGACCCCGATCTGAAACCCGACTACAGCGAGCGCTTTCACCTGGCCGGTTACAACCGCATCCAGCAGGAGGAGGGCTACAAGTTCTACCGGCAATGGGTAGCGGCCGGCTTTCCGCGCCTTCTGATCGCGAAAATTCAGCACGCCAACCCCTACTACGACGACTCCTACGCCGTGAACTCGGCCAATCTGGGCCCCTACGGCGACGCTATTGAAACGGAGCTGATTCCGGCCATCGAAAAGCAGTTTCGCGGCCTGGGACAGGGCTGGGCGCGCTTTCTTTACGGTGGCTCGACCGGCGGATGGGAGGCGCTGGCCGCGCAGATCTTCTATCCCGAGCACTACAACGGCGCCTTTGCCGCCTGCCCCGACCCCATCGACTTCCACGCCTTCACCAACATCGACCTCTACGGCGACCGGAACGCCTACTTCCAGGAGGGCGCGCACAAGCGCGAGGCCCAGCCGGCCATGCGCGACTACCTGGGCCATACCTTCATCACCACCCAGGAGATCAATGGCTACGAGCTGGCGCTGGGCGACCATGGCCGTTCGGGCGAGCAGTACGACATCTGGCAGGCCGTCTACGGGCCGGTGGGCGCGGACGGCTATCCGCAGCCGATCTTCGACAAGGTTAGCGGCGAAATCGACCATAAAGTGGCTGAATACTGGCGCGAACACTACGATCTGGAGTCGATTCTGGAGCGGAATTGGGCGGAATCAGGCCCCAAGCTCGAGGGCAAGATTCACATCTACGTCGGCTCCGAGGACACCTACTTTTTGAACGACGCCGTCTACCGCATGGAGGATTTTCTCAATGCGACGAAGAATCCCCCCTACGGTGGCGAGGTGACCTACGGCGAGCGCGCCGAGCACTGCTGGAATGGCGACCCAAAGCTGCCCAACGCCCTGTCGCGGCTGCACTACAACACCCTGTACCTTCCCAAGATTCTCGACCGCATCCAGAAGACCGCGCCGAAAGGAGCCGACCTGACCAGTTGGCGGTACTGATGAGATTGGCCGCTTCGCTTTACAGCGAATCTTCCGGCGCTGCAACCGGGTCTACCGCATCCGGGTCTGCCGCATGGAGTTCTTTGGCCCGGTTCAGCGCGGCCTGAATGTTGGGCATAATGTTCTCGCGGCCGATGCAGTCCTGGAAGTGGTTGCCGCTGAGCAGCTTGGAGGGCTGCACCATGGCCCCGCAGAGCACCAGCGTCCGGCCGGATTCGCGCAATCGCGTGGCAAAGCTCTCGATAGCGTGAATGCCGGTGGCGTCGATGGCCGTCATATTCCGCAGGCGCAGAATCACCACCGGCTCAAATTCCTCGATATTCACCGTGGCCTCGACCAATTTCTCCGTCGTGCCCCACAAAAACGGCCCGTGAATGCGCAGCAGCGTGACGTAAGGCGGCACGATGCGCCCTTGCAGGACGTGCGGCAGGCCGTCGCGAATGTACTCGTCGGTGACCGGCGAGACGGTGGTGGTGTCGGCGACCCGGTAGATGTATAGCAGCGCGGCCAGCCCCAGCCCGATGCCCACGGCGACCGTAAGGTCGGCAAAGACGGTAAGCCCGAAGGTGACCAGCCAGACCGAGATGGCGGCCGCGTCCAGTTCCAGAATGCTGCCAATCTCGCGCCATTCGCCCATGTTGTAGGCGACCACAAACAGCACGGCGGCCAGCGTGGTCAGCGGAATATAGCTGGCCAGGGGAGCCGCCACCAGCAGAATGAACAGCAGGGTGACGGCATGGACCATGCCGGCCACCGGCGAACGCCCACCGGCGCGAATGTTGGTCGCGGTGCGGGCGATGGCCCCGGTGGCGGGAATGCCGCCGAACATCGGCGAAACGATGTTGGCGATGCCCTGTGCCACCAGTTCGACGTTGGAGTTGTGCCGGTCGCCGGTCATGCCGTCGGCCACCACCGCCGAGAGCATGCTCTCCAGAGCCGCCAGCACCGCTACCGTGAAGGCCGAGGGGATCAGCGGCAGAATGTGCTCGGCATGAAGGTCGGGAAAGTGAAAGGGCGGAAAACCGCGCGGAATTCCCCCGAATTTGCTGCCGATGGTCTCCACCGGGAGGTGAAAAACCAGGCTGGCGCCGGTGCAGACGAGCAGCGCCACGATCGAGGCGGGAACGCGCCGGGTAAAACGCGGCAGCACGACCAGGATCACCAGCGCGCCCAGCCCCAGCCCGAAAGCCGCCCAGTTCAGAGTGGCAAAGTGCGCGGCCAGCAGCCGGATGCGGGGAAGAAACTCGCTGGGAACCAGGCCGACGCGCAGGCCGAAAAAGTCCTTGATCTGCGTCGAGGCGATCAGAATGGCGATGCCGTTGGTGAAGCCGATGACCACCATGCGCGGAATGAAGCGGACCGCGGCGCCCAGGCCGGTCAGGCCCATCGCCACCAGGATAATGCCGGCCATCAGCGTCACCATGGCCAGGCCGCTCATGCCAAAGCGGAGCACAATGCCGGCGATGATCACCACGAAGGCCCCGGTCGGCCCGCCAATCTGGGTGCGTGAGCCGCCCAGCGCGGAGATCAGGAAGCCGGCCACCACGGCCGTGTAAAGGCCAGCCTGCGGCGTCACGCCCGAGGCGATGCCGAAGGCCATGGCCAGGGGCAACGCGACCAGTCCCACCGCGATCCCAGCCAGCAGATCATGAAGGAAGTCCTGATGTGTGTAGCCCTTGAGTGCCAGGATTGACTTGGGAAGATTCGGATTGCTTATGGACATCTTTCCTGTGATTTTACGCTTATCGATGAATCGGGGCGGAATTGCGGCCTGCACGACGGTGAATTGCGGACTAACTTTCCCTTCCGCAATCCAGCCATTTCACGTAGATGAGCGCCGCGCGGCCCAAGGGGTAGTAGTCCTCCCGCCGGCCCTGGCAGCGGTAGCCCTGCGCCTCGTAGAGCCGGATTGCGCCCGCGTTCTCCGCGTCCACATGCAGCCGGATCCATACGGCCCCAGCGGCCAGAGCGGAATTTTCGATGTGGCCGAGCAACTCACGGCCAACGCCCCGGCCGCGCGCCTCCGGGGCGACTTCGATGGTCTGAATATAGGCCGTGACCCTGCTTTTACACTCAGGCAGCGAAGGTCCGCCGCCGCAGAGCCTCAACCTGCGCTCCGTCCATTCGACGATGGCGAAGCCCTTCAGCTCCCCATTCTCCTCCGCGAGCCAGGTGGCCGCGTGGGAGCGGCTGGCGAGCTGCCGCATGGTCAGGCGGTCAAAGCGAAAGAGCGGCTCGAAGCAGAGTTCCTCGATCGCATAAAGCGCGGCGAAATCCTCTGGCGTGTAAAGGCGGTAGAGCATCTTCGGAATGGCTGTAGGGCGAGGTCTCACCCTCCCACTCTACGGCAGCCGCAAAGCCAAAAGCCATCCTCGCGGGGAGGACGGCTCTTGGTGCGGCTTGAATCCGCCGGTGGCCTCCGGCCTTTTCGCGATAAAGCCACAAAAGGGCCGGAGGCCGGATTGCAGTGGGAACAAGAAGGTTTCTGCGGGGTCTGGAATGCTCTGGAGCATCGCTCCTATTGCCGTAGAGCGGGTCTCTTGTATCCCACCCTGGCCGCAAAAGTGTCAAAACGCAGGTTCCCTTCGACTACGCTCAGGGCAGGCTTTCGACTTCGCTGCGCTTCGCTCAGAATGACAGCGGCGAGGGCGGGGCACCCCGACTCTATACCGTGGAGAAATGCTCTAAACCTTCGCCTCCAGGTCGGCGATCACGTCGAAGAAGCGCTGGTCGAGGCGGCGGTTGGTGGCGATGGCCTCCTTGATGGTGATGTCGGTAACGTCGAGGCCCCGGAGCACGGCGATGCGCCCCCACTTCTTCTCATGGACCATGTCGATGGCGTGCAATCCGTAGCGCTGGCCGAGCAGGCGGTCGTAGGCCGTGGGAACGCCGCCGCGCTGGGTGTGACCCAGGTTGACCGAGCGGGTCTCGTAACCGGTCTTCTTCTCGATCAGATCAGCCAGCGCCTCGCCGATACCGGAGAGGCGCGCATGGCCGAAGGAGTCCAGTTTTGCCGATTCGTCGATCACCTGGCCCACCGCGGGCAGGTGGCAGCCCTCGGCCACCACGACCACGCCGTAGTGCTTGCCGTGGTCGTAGTTGTACTTCAAGAGCGCGCAGACGTGGTCGATGTCGATCTCTTTTTCCGGGACCAGAACCACGTGCGCCCCGCCAGCCACGCCCGAGGCGTAGGCGATCCAGCCGGCGTCGCGGCCCATCACCTCGACCACGATCACGCGGTTGTGCGAGTCGGCGGTGGTGTGGATGCGGCCGACGGCCTCGGTGGCGATCATCACGGCGGTGTCGAAACCAAATGTCTGATCTGTCCCGCTGAGGTCGTTGTCGATCGTCTTGGGCACGCCCACCGAGGGAACGCCGTGCTCGCTGAGAAACAGCGTCACCGACTGCGTGTCGTCGCCGCCCAGGGCGATCAGCGCATCGATTTTGTTGGCCTTCAGAACCTCCTGCACCTTCTCGATTCCGCCGGGAATCTTCTTCACGTTGGTGCGCGAGGAGTGCAGAATGGTGCCGCCCGTCAACTGAATGCCGTCCACGGCCTCCAGGGTGAGGGGGATGAAGTCGTTGTCCAGCACGCCGCGCCAGCCGTTGCGGAAGCCGATGAACTCATCGCCATAGTGGTTGATGCCCTTGCGCACCGCCGCGTAGATCACCGCATTCAATCCGGGGCAGTCGCCGCCGCCGGTCAACAAAGCAACTCGCATCGTAAAAATCTCCTGATCGAAAGGCGCGGCCGCCCTTTGATGGGGCGCTCTAGCCGGGCCGGGAATTGTCTCCCTGAACTATACGTCGAGAACAGCGGAGCTGAGAATGGCGAAAATCGCCGGTCTCGAAGCCTCACCCAGTGTACTCCGGCGCGCAATGGCTGGTCAGGACGGTTCTCCCCTGCCTCGCCCGGCAAGGATATCCCAGGTGGTTTACGGGAGGCAATCTTCCCTGGAAATCGGAGCGATTCTGCGCCCGGAAATGGTTTTTTGTCACATTTTGATAAACGGACGCCGGTGTCTCGTGCAGCTTTGATGTTCGGGATTTTAGGCTGCGTTGATAGAGGCAACGGCTAATCTGTCGCTTGTGATGCGCGCCTTGGGTCACACAAACGCGCAGACGGCGATGATTTACCAGCATCCGAGTTTGGAAAGGGTGCGGGCTGTAGTGAACGAAATTCTTGAGCCCATGCTTTCACGTCACAATCCACGTAACACGGCTGTGATGTGAAGTAGCCAACCGTCAGTAAGCTATTGATTATAATGGTGGGCCCGGAGGGTTTCGAACCCCCAACCAAGGGATTATGAGTCCGTTTTTTACACCTTTGCAGGGAGTCACATGGTATCGCATAATGTCGCATAAGTATATTACTTTCATCACATACTGGCGATTCAACCTTTGCGTTAAGTCGCACCAAGAAGCATCAAAGTACAAACGCAACATGCACCAGAACATGCACCAGATTTCTGACTGATTCGCTCGTACCGTCAGTCAGTGGAGACCCCGGCTGGCGTGACTGTCACACCAGTCGGGGACAAATCCCCGGTTTTTCGTGCTCTCAAACGCGCTCTTACGCTCCGGCCATCCCCAGAGACCATTTGCAAACTATCCCAATGGCACCCTCGGCCTCCGACTCCCAGCGGAGATGCCTCTCCCCTCGACCCTTGCTTGTTCTTCGCCTTCTATTCCCCTATACTCACTCGATGGCATTCGGATTCCCAACCGTCGAGCGCAAGACCTTCATTGTCACCTGCAAACGGTGCCGCCGCGATGTGCCGTCCGGCGTCCGGGAGTTTCCGTTCCAGTCGATCACCGTCGAGTGTCCCCTCTGCGGCGAACTGCGCCGGTACCTGCCCTCCGAGGTCTTCCTCGGGCGACCTGACCAACTCGTGGTTCACCAGCAGCGGGCTGGAGGCCGGTAGCTTGTTGGCTCCTCATGGGCGACCACAAAAATATATTTTTCTGCTTGTCGCTAAAAACCGTTCAGAACGCCACTATATATATGAAAGATTTTGTCGGCGGCGGTGGCGAGGCCGGTGATGTTCGACCCGGACGCCCAGATGCCGAGAATAAACCGAGGGATGGTCTACCTTGGTAGCGGAGACGTGCGGCCAAACGAAGTCGCGCTCAACTCCCAACCCAGGTCCTCACGCCTGTTTGCCGCCTGCAACAATATAAAAACGTCCGTGCTGAACGTCGACAGTGGAGAGTTGCCGCACCACTGCAGATTCGGCTTCTGAGATGATCAGTCGGCAAAGTAACCCATTTTTGAACCTCCACGACACCGAGAATTGTGCTAGATTAACCCGTGGATTGAATTTTGGCCGCTAAAGCTTCCAATCGGAACATTGATAACCACGGTCAGGGTCACAGGCCAGGGACGCCGTTCGGCACCGTCTCAATCAAGCAGGTAGATGCCAATACGTTCACTTGCAAAGCGAAGAATATGACTGGAAAATATCGCGCCAGTGGACGCAGCGCAATTTCGAGCGACGGCAAGACAATGACGACGACGGCCACGGGTATGGATGCTGATGGATATGCGATGACGCTGGCACTGGTTTACGACAAGCGGTAGCGAAAGAGAAGGCAAGTTCAGAGAGCCAAAGCGATTG
>Ga0224559_1000042_pt1 | contig 65546 bp, 65 predicted proteins | sample 714S33034metaG_FD_180676 | JGI IMG/M metagenome (GOLD analysis project Ga0224559, IMG submission 180676) | Peat soil microbial communities from Stordalen Mire, Sweden - 717 S3 30-34 | ecosystem: Environmental > Terrestrial > Soil > Wetlands > Peat | place: Sweden: Norrbotten County, Stordalen... | reverse complement strand
CCGACCGTAGGTGCTGCCTCCGAGTCTGCTCTTCATGAGCTGTCTACTTTCGCTCATCGCCGCGCTCGTCGCTTTCATCATGGACATCCGGCTGTCCCTCAAGGCCCTCAAACTGGAGATGGGAACCGAGAAGACAGGTGCGGCAGCCTGAGAATTCTGCGCCGGTAGGCGGCGACTCCGAGTTTCTTTCGCGCGCAAGAGAGGAGCCACCAGGTATTGAATCCATGTCGGCCCACCCGCTTGGGATGGAAGTGAAAGCGTCTGCACCGACAGAACCCACCTCGTTTCTGCAAGCGCCGCGATAGCCACCACCTTGTCGCGAGGACGGGCTCACCCGCGAAAACTGTCAAGTGAGAGGCTGGGTCAGGTTGCGGGTCGAGGTGAAGGTTCGGGTGTGCATCCGGTCGATGTAGAGCGTTCCATCCAGGTGGTCGATCTCGTGCTGTAGGATGCGCGCGTACCAACCATTGGCCTCGATCTTCACCGGGGCGCCGTGGTGATCGAGGGCCTCCACGGTCACGGCCTGCGCCCTTGGCACCATGGCCTGGAAGCCATCGAGGCTAAGGCAACCTTCGTAGTGCTCGACCACCCCAGCGCCAAGCGTGAGGTGCGGGTTGATGATGAGTATTAGCCGCTTGCTGCCGCCTTGGTTCGCGACGGGACGACGGCTCATCCACTGGCATTGAGCGCCTTCCTCCTGCAAACGACCAATGTGGTTCACGACAACAATTCGAGAGCCCAGAAAGCCGCTGGGTGCTTGGCCACGTGGGTCCAGGACAGCTACTGCGGCTTCTTGAGCGTCTTCGCCAGCTTGACAGCTTCGGCGACGCCCTTCTCCTTAGCGGCCCGTCTGATCCTTTCCCGGTCGGCGCCCTTGAGGGACTTCAAGGCTCCCATGTACTGCCCCTGGAGTTTCCGCGCCCGCGCTGCCTTGGGTGATAACACCTTCTTTGCGGTCACGGGTTTTGCAGCACTCGCGGGGCTGCTCTTGCCCATGCGCTCGGCCCGGTACTTCTTGATCTTGGACTTGGCCACGTTCTTGTGGTCCTTGCAGACCATGCCGAAGACTGGTGCTGCCACGTTCTTGCAGCCGGGGACTGGGCAGAACTGCTTTGGCCTGGTCTTCTTTCCCGCCATGTTCATTTCCGCTACAGGTCCCACAGCCTGCCTGGCTGGCCTACCTGGTCCGCGCTTTTGGGGCGCGCCGAAGGCACCTGCGATGGCACCTTGGATGCGCTGGGCTGCTGCCGATTCCACGGCGGCGGTGACTTGGCTGATGAATTCTTCGACGAGGGTGGTGATGGTCAGATCGGACATTGGTACTCCTGGGTGTTGTTGCCGGGCATCGTACGCGTCGAGGGCGAAATGGGCAATCAGATCACCGTGGCCAGGATGAAGTGGTGCTGACTCTGCCCATCGGGCAGCGGTCCAGATCTACCTGCGCACCGGCGACTACGACCCCAAGTTTTTCGCCCGGCCACGCAACGCGTGAGGGAGCAGCTTGATTCAATCTCCCTCGCGACCCCAGACTCGCGCGCTCCACGTGAAGCCGAGCCGGATTTCCCAAGCCAAGGTGCCATCGAGACGAGCCGCACGCGCGGCCAAGTCAAGAGCCAAGGTTTGCCAGCAGGGCCAAATAGTGCCCAGCAGGGCGGAATACTCTTTTGCCCCGCCCGACACGTGGTCGACAAACACCTCTGCCACTGGGCGAGCGCGCCAGTCGCGCCCAAACTCCATGATGGCGCTGCTGAAGAGTTCCAACCGACGTTGGCGATTGTCTGCGATCAATTCATTGAAGTGAACGGCAGCCAACTCATTAGCCAGCGAAACGATGATGTTTGCTTGGCCACCGTAGCCTGTACCGACGCCAAATTCGGGCAAGAGCGGGCCAGCCTCGATGGCGAGGCTGGGGCCGGAACCACCCTGCAGAACGCCTGGTCGCAGGACAATCTTCGCCAGCACATCGGTGTCGCGTAGCTGCACGCGATGTCCGCCATCGGTCGGGCTACCTAGGGCGATGAAGTTCTGGAAATCGACTACCAATTCCACACGCTGCACGACGCCGAGATTGAGAACGCTTGCAGGCGCGATGACATAGTTCGTACCGCCCGCTCGGTAGTAGTGAGCCGGACCCAACTCCAATTCGAATTCACCCACTGGCGCAACGTCGGCGTCGGTGCCGTCGAACGGTCGGTAGGCGTTCGCTCTCCGGTTGGCCCCAAGCAGGGTGGCAACCAAGGTGAAAAGAAACACCCCGAAGATCGCGACCTTGCGCCGTTCGTGCCGGAGAGGAAAGCCGGGCGATTTCGCGTGCATCAGTGTTGCGGCGAAATCATCAAGACACGACCGTGCATAGGGTCGGCGACTACAGCGGTTCCGTCACGCGCCACCACCACGACTCGCGCGCCTTCGGCCGTCGGTGCTGTGCCGAGCGTCACCAGTTTCCCTCCCGCCCCGACGTGCGCGACGGTCAGTCGCGCGGCCTTGCCAGCAGCCACGAAGAGATTCTGCTTGGTCTCCAGGTAGTCGATGTTGTCCACGCCAGCACCGGTATCCAGCTGCGCCAGCACAGCCCCGTCGTGACCAGCGTCGAGAACTTCGACTTTGTCGGTGCATGCGACGAAGAGGAATCGCCTGGTTTGATCGTAAGCCAGTCCGCGCGGGCCATCACTCCCGCAACCCGCGTTCCAAGTCTTCATCACCTTGCGCGACTTCACGTCGATGACGACGGTCTTGTCCTTGTCTTCGAGATTGGTGAAGAACCACCCGCGCGCGCTATCCACGGCGTAGCCCTCGGGCTTGCCAGGAAGCGCGATGCGCGCAGCTTGCCTTAGGTGGGTAGCGTCGCTGGCGTCCACGAGCGTGAGCGACTCGTCGCGTGGCATGGTCACCCAGACTTCCTTCGTCGACGGCACATAGGCCACACCATCGGTGGGAGAAGTCAGCTCGACGCATGCGATCTTGGCCAGCTTGCGCACCTCGATGCTACAAATCTCGGCCGTCGCGCGATTGCCGATGAATGCCACACCATCGCCTATGGCCACCGCGCTCGGCCCCATGACCCGCGTCCCTCCACGAGTTTCGCGAGCGCGCGTGGTGAAGCCCTCGATCCGGGTCACCTTGCGGCTGGCGACATCGAGGACGTCCACGCTGCCGGTGTTGCCTGCAGGAATCCACACCCGGCCCGAGGTACGATCTGCTGCAAGGTAGTCGAGCGAAACCGCGCCTTCCGCGCCTGGTAGAGGAACCTCCACGGTCGAAAAATGCAGCGAGGACTGTGGGTCTGCGGCGAGGAGGAATTGCAGAAAGAGCATTGTTGTCATGATGAATCTCTGGCCTTTCTCTTAGCAGATGTCATCCACGCCGGGTGATTCTTCGGCGCGGAAGGTAGTCGTCCCGTACAGGCGAGAACACCTCGATGGCCACCGAGTTTTCAAGGATGACGGCTCCGTGCTGTATGCCACCGGGAATGGACCAGCTATCACCACGTCGAGCCTCTGCACCTCGGCGAGCCACCTCGGCTCTGGCGCGGCGCTGACCAGGTTGGAAGATTGGTCCTTTTCCTGGCGTGCCTTGACACTCACCGACCCTAGCGGGAAAGTGACGGTCGAAAATGGAGGCAACGATGCGTTGGTACCACTACCTATCGTATTTCTTCGGCGGAGCCTTTCTGGCGAACACGCTCCCACATCTTGGGAATGGAATCTCGGGGCACCCGTTCCAGAGCCCGTTCGCGTCGCCGCCAGGCGAAGGGCTGTCATCATCGACGGTCAACGTCTTGTGGGGATTGCTGAATTTGGCCATCGGCTACCTGCTCGTATGCCGCGTGGGAAAATTCGAGCTGCGGAACAATAGGCACGTGGTCGTCCTCGGAGCGGGCATCGTGTTCATCTCGATCATGCTGGCTCGTGGCTTTGGTCGATTTCACGGGGGCCTGTGACCTGACACTGGTCTTCGAAGGGATTCGGATGTCCAGCACTCTTCGTGGCCAGAGATCGTCTTTCGCCCAAACCTTGTGCGGCGATTTGCTTCCTGCCGTTGCGGTCGCTCTATGTCTGCTCCTTTCAAGAAACGTCTTGGCACAAGCAAGCCCCTCGGACCAACCGCCGCAACCAAGCACAACCCCAAGCTCAAGCGCTGACCGTCAGCTTCGTATCGAACAGCAATTCCTGCGGGTGGAATCGTCGCCGTGGAGTACCCTGGGGCTGAGACTTTCGAAGAACGGCCAGGTGGTTGGGCCGCGGTGGTTCTCGGTTGTGCCGGATGAAGCCGTGGCAGGCTCCGTGGAAGCGAAGAGACACACAGCTCACGCAAGGATAGCTCATGGCGCTACAGCCGCTTTTACTCTGGCCGCAATCGGGTTGTTAGTCGGGGGCGTGACGGTCGCGGATAGCAACAGAGAATGGACGAGCAGCGCGAGGCTACTGGTCGCCGGAGGACTGTTGGCGGTTATCTCGGAATGGGTGTGCGTCTGGTTTAGGGAAAGGGAGATCATGGAAACGGTTAACGCCTACAACTACGACCTCGTGAGGGGCAAACTTGGCGAGTGAGTACATGGTCCGTCGAGTCGTGAAAAGATCGTCCAATGCCGCCGCATCATCTTGCGCTTCACGTCGTATGCCGGGACGTGCGCCTCGATGAGCGGTGTCCATCTCGGCCCCGAGGAAGGCGTGTTCGAGCTGGCTGGTCCGAAGCCGACCTGGATTTGGGCGCATACGTGTCCGACTCCGCGCTGTCCATGTCGAACCGCCATTCTGGCATCCACGCGCGAGGGTCGGAACGTGCTTTTGAGGCATGCCGCCCCCATCAGGGACGCCTGGAACAGCGGCGCAAGCCATGCGCAAGCCGCCAAGGAGGTGAGCGGCCTCTTGGTTTTCGCGCTGGACATCGACCGCGCTGCGGCCTACCCCATCGACGGTCACGACCGCATCGACTTGCACGAGCGCCGTGATGAAGCTGCCGTTGTCGAGCGCATCGACGGCGACCTGCTCGATGAACTTGGGTGCCTTTGGCTGAAGGGCAAAGGCCTTGCCAACCCCGAGCAAGCGATCCAGCGCGCCAATCGTGTCGTCATTCAAGGCTGGCGGCAGGGCGAGATGGTGGCGTGGAACGACCTGTTCAAGGGCGTGCGCCACGACCTCTACTGGATCGGCGACCGAGTATATGAGGCCGCCGAGGCGTACTGCCCGGTTCCCAAATGCGACTGCTTTGAGGTCTACATCGGCTTCGACACTCGCACTCCTCGCGGTGGCCCGAAGCCAGGTTCCGTAAGGGTGCTGCGCTCGGCTCCACCCAAGCTCGATCCAAACAAGGGCCGCGTTGAACTGCTCGAACAACTCTGGGCGGCATTTCGGGCGAGGCACGCTCGCTACGAGGAACGCTTCGCTCGCCGCTATGAGATCGTGAAGAAGCTTGGCGCGAAGATGCCGACGACAGAGCCCACAGCGTCGACTTCGACTACGCGGAAGGTGGGTCCGAACGACCCCTGCCCATGCGGTAGCGGCAAGAAGTTCAAGAAGTGCTGTCGGCAGTGACGGTCACGGAAGGCCGCAAACGAACCGACTGCACTCCCAGCGGCTGTTCTGCGCGCTGTAAGCGCAGGGGTTGTATATCGGGGGGAACGTGGTTGTCGTTCCTGCGTCGAGCGAAGCGTTGCGTGCTGCGGTGGTTGAGGGGAACCTTTGCATCGCCCACCATGCTGGGTCCGTCGGGAACGGCATCTATGTGGGTCGAGGCATCGGGAGATTCCGATGCCGGTACGCACGTCCAGCACCCGCACGGGCAGCCGCACGGCCCGCTGCAGTCGCAGTCACTGGATGGCGCGATGATGTCCCCGTAGGGGCATACCGCCGTACCGCATGGTGGCTGAATGCATGTCACGCTGCTTCCTCCCGAGCCAGAAGCACCACCGGCGCTGCCCTTCCCAGATGAACCGGAGACGCCGCCAAGGGAGACGATGCCACCGCTGCCAGATGAGCCAGATGTGCCCCCAGAGGGCCTGGCACCACCGGTGCCGAATCCCGGTACTGGCACGCATTGCCAGCATCCGCACGGTCCGCTGCAGTCGCAGTCGAAAAGAGCTAGGCCCATCTCGCCCTCGGGGCATGGGTTCGCCGGACAAGGAAGCCCAGGACATATAGCGTCAGTTCCGCCGGGACTGGTCATACCACCAGCCTGCAGACCGCCACTGCCTGACATGCCACCGTGCCGGCCATTCCCTTGTTTGCCAGAGCCGCCCACACCACTGCCGCTTCCGCCGCTGCCACCTCCAGCACCGAGCCCGAGACTGTTGCGGCCACAGCCGAGCGCGAGCAACGCGACCGAGGTCGATATGGCAAAGCCAAGCAGATCAATGCGCATTGATAGTTCCCTCCCCGTCCGACTAAAGGCAACACACATGCCAGGGCCCCGGCTTGTCAGCTACGCCAAATCTCCTCTCATGTTCCACTGCAGTCGACCCTCGATCTCAGAATTCTGAGGCGACACGATTTTCATCTTCGGCGAGCAGACCGGGTGCCGGGTGGGAGAAATCCTTGGCATGCACTGGCGGGACATCGACATCCCAGGGAGAAAGATTCACGTGCGGCAGCAGATGCAGGACGGAAAACTCTGTCTACTCAAAGACCGCGAGTCGCGGATCGTTCCACTCCAAGACTCACTGGCACCAATCTTGGAAGCCTGGAAGTTGAAGACGGGCGTGCGTGGGACCACTCTTCACACCGTCGCGTCCTGGCCGAGGAGGACGGCCCGATATCGGAAGGCCAGCCCAGTTCATCCAGCATCCAGCCCCTGCACCGTCCACAAGGCACTTGCCAAGGCGTTGGAGAGTTGCGGGTTGCCCAAGATGACCCTGTACCAATGCACGCGCCACACCTTCGCATCGCAATGGGTCATGAACGGCGGCAGACTGGAGATGCTCGCCAAAATTATGGGCCATTCGTCCACGTCCACGACCTCGCATTATGCTCACTTGGCCCCGGACTTTTTCGGAGCCAAGGCTTTCGACATGGTTTCGGTGGATCTTTCCAAACCAGCAGCGGTTGTGCTATCTCTTCGCGACGTTCCCGGTACACTTGGGCAGAGAATAGGCAGAACGCAGCCAGACGGCGCGACGGGACAACTAGCTTAAGTACGCGAAATTAAAATATAATGCGCGAGTAGCTCAGTTGGTAGAGCATCGGCTTCCCAAGCCGAGGGTCGCGGGTCCGAGTCCCGTCTCGCGCTCAGGATTCCTTCGTGCGCTAGTTCGGCGCGGACATGAGTTCGCGTTCGGCTTCGCGGAGGACGCGGCGCCAGTCGGGATCGTTGGGCACCGCCGCCACGGCCTTGCGGTACATGCGAACCGCGTCGCCGATACGCCCCACCCTGCGCAGGAGGTCGCCATAGTCGATCAGGGTTTGGTGGCAGCCTTCGCGATCGCAGCGCAGCGCTTGCTCGAACAGATCGGCGGCGCGGTCGTCGTTGCCGGCCCGGCTGTGCGCGATGGCGGCCTGGTGCAAAATCCAGTGGTCCTCGGGCTCTATGCGCAGCGCCCGGTCGTACGATTCGGCGGCGTCACCGTGCCGGCTCATCTCGGACAGGATATCGCCGCGAATCGCGGCCACCATGAAGGCGTCGCCGCCGCGATCCTCGGCGGCCAGGGCCATCTCCAGGGCTTCGCGCGTGCGACCTTGTTCGAGCAGCGCCTGCGCCAGCTTGGCGCGCGCCAGGGCGTAGCTCTCGTCGCGCACCAGGGCCTCGCGATACGCGGCTTCGGCCTTCTCCGCCTGGCGCGCCTCCATGAAGGCATCGCCCAACTCGCGCCAGCCATCCACCAGCGCCGGATTCAACTCTGTCGCGCGCCGAGCAGCTTCGACGGCGCCGCGATCACGGTTCGCGTTCAGGGCTTCGGCCAGGGTGGCTTGGCAAATTCCCAAATCCGCTCGCTCGCCGACGGCCATTCTCGCCTGCCTGACGGCTTCTTCGAAATCGCCCCGCTCCAGCGCCTCGCGCGCCCTGAGCACGGAGCGCAGAGCGAGGATCAAGCTGGGATTGGGCTCGGCCATGCGTGCCAGATCGCCATCGCTGGGCACCAAGCTTTCCACCACTTGCAAGGCCAGCCGAGCACGGGGCACGTCGCTAAGGACGTAGGCCCGCATGGCTTCGCCGCGCCAGTAGGCACCCGTGGATGCCGCTGCACCGCCGAGAGCTTCCAACGCCCGCTGCGCGGCCTTCTCGTCCTTGTTCGTGCGCGCCAGCACCAGCAGGATCGCCGCCGCGTCCAAACGGGCATCGTCATCTCGCGCGGTGAGTGGCTCCAGCCCAAGCGCGTCCTCGATGGCGGCCAGGGCGCGCACCGACTCTCCCCGGTCCAGCGCGCGCAATGCGACTTGAATCACCAGCGCCGGACCGGGCGGGCTGGCGCAACGAAGCGCTTCATCGAGAACCGGATCGATTTCCCCCTTGCGGCCAGCGTCCTCGAGAAAATCGATGAGATGGACCCAATGTTCGGCAAGTCCCGGATCGCGGCGGCACAGCTCGCGTGCCAGGGTCAAGGAATCCGCGGCCTCGCCCAAGGCAATCTCGCCCAAGCAAGCCGACAGAAAACGCAGGAAGCTGCTGCCCACACGATCGACACTGCCGTCCCCGACTTCAACCACCGGCTGCTCGCCTTCTTGCGAGGCTTCGAAGTCGAGGGCAAAGACGCGAAGACCGCGCCGAGCCACCGGCCAGAGCCCCTTCCAGTCGGCTTGATGGGTGGCCTCGCGAAGCAGTCGCTGGCTTTCCTCGAATGACAGGATGTGGAGGTAGACGCCCTCGTCCATCGAAGACAGCGTTTCGGATCCGCTGGCACCTGCACCGCTCGCGGCCTGTCGCGCCAGCTTGCCGCCATCGTAGCGCAAGGCAAACGCCGCGTATCCAGGGGATATCGCGCTTAGGAACATGCCCTTGAGCTTGGCCAGACGGGCTTCACCACCGCGCGCCGCGGTGAATTCGCAGCCACTGATCTGTCCGCATTGTTCCTCGATTTCGAGCAGCAGCGTGCGCACCGGGTCGGCCATGGTGACGGGGTATACGCATCCTGGCGGCTGCGATCAAGAGACTTGAACAATCCAAATTCAATGTCTTGACCCGCAGTTCCCCTTGCCTCACACTATGGACTCTGGACGTCTAGTCTCCATGCATCATTTGCCTTTCTGGGCATTCGTTGCGCGAGATTCGGCACCAATTCGACGTAATTCGCATGGCGAAGGTTTTGCTCTGTGACGACGAAGAGGCCCTCTGTCGAGGCATGGCCAGGTTGCTGCGTTCTGTTTCGTACGAAGTCGTCACCTCCGATGGTCCTGGCGGGCTGCGCAGGCTAGGCCAAGAGTACTTTGACGCCGTGGTCACGGATCTGCGCATGCCGGGCGTGGACGGCTTCGGCATCCTCGACGCCGTTCGCACCAAGTCGCCCACGACCCCGGTCATCGTCATGAGCGGCAGCGCCGAGGTCACCGATGCTGTGCGAGCCATGCGTGCAGGCGCGCGCGACTTCCTGGTCAAGCCCGTCGAGTTGAAGAGCTTGGAGGAGGTTCTGGCCAGCGCACTCGGCTTTTCGAACACCGTGACTCCAGCCACCGGACCGGATCCCGGCCTGTGGCGAGATCGGTTCGCGCCTTGGCTGCTCGGCAAGGATCCCGCCATGCTCAACGTGTTGTCCCTGCTCGCGCAAGTGGCGGACACCAACTGCACGGTGCTCATCACTGGCGAGTCGGGCACGGGTAAGGAGCTGGTGGCACGCTCCTTGGTCGCTGGCTCGGCGCGGGCCAAGAAGCCTTTCGTCGCGGTCAACTGCGCCGCGATTCCGGTGAACCTGGTCGAATCCGAGCTGTTCGGGCATTCGCGCGGCGCCTTCACCGGCGCCACCGCATCGCGCATGGGCCGCTTCGCCGAAGCCGACGGCGGCACCATCCTGCTCGACGAAATCGGAGAGATGGAGCCAGCCGTGCAATCCAAGCTCCTGCGCTTGATTCAGGATGGCCTCCTACGCCCGGTGGGCGACGAATCCGACCAGCGCATCGATGTTCGCATCCTGGCGGCGACCAACCGCAAACTTGATTCCGACGTGGCGGCGGGACGCTTCCGCGCCGACCTCTTCTGGCGCCTCAACGTCATCCCCATCGAAGTACCGCCCCTACGCCATCGTCCGACGGACATTCCCCTGCTCGCCGAGCAGTTCATCGGGCGCTTCAACGAAAAGAACCGTCGCAATGTTTCGGGTTTGGCGGTCGACGCGATGTCGTCCCTCCGGCGTTATCCCTGGCCGGGAAATATCCGCGAGCTTGAAAACCTGATCGAGCGTCTGGTGATCCTCAAGGGCGCGGGCATTATCGCGGCCTCGGATCTGCCACCCAACGTTCGCCAGGCGGGCGCCATCCACGTGACCCCGGTGACTCCCATGCCCGAGCTGCCAACCGATGGCACTGACTTGCGCGCCATTTTGGAATCGGTCGAGGACCGCATGATCGCCGAAGCCCTGGAGCGCACGGGCGGCAACAAGAACCGCGCCGCCGAGTTGCTCGGGCTCAATCGCACAACCCTGGTCGAGAAACTGCGCCGCAAGCGCGCCACCGCAGCCGCCTTGTAGTCAGCCCAGCTCGGCGAGGGCACGGGCCATGCGGGCGAGGCCCTTTTCGATATTGGTTTGCGCGGTGGCGTAGGACAGGCGCACGAAGCCTGGCGCGAAGAAGGCGCTGCCCGGCACCACCGCGACCCCGGCCGATCCCAACAAATACTCGCACAGTTCCACGTCGCCCTCGATGAGGCGGCCCTTGGGCGTCCGCTTGCCGAGAAAGGCCGACACGTCGGGGAATGCGTAGAATGCGCCCTCGGGCTCGACGCAGGTCACGCCCGGCATGGCGCGCAGGCGGCCCACCGTGAACTTGCGGCGCTCGTCGAAGGCGAGGCGCATGCGTTCGAGCTCGTCTTGCGGGCCTTCGAGCGCCGCCAACGCGGCTGCCTGACTCACCGCCGCGGCGTTGGTCGTCGACTGTCCCTGTAAAGTCGCCATGCCCTTCACGACCTCGGGCGGGGCCAGGCACAAGCCGATACGCCAGCCGGTCATGGCGTAGGATTTGGAAACCCCGTCGACGATGATGGTGCGGCGCCGGATCTCGGGGCCGAAGGTCGCGGGCTGCACGAAGCGCGCCCCGCCGTAGCACAGGCCGCGATAGATGTCGTCGGTGAGCAGCCACAGGTCATGCCGCTCGGCCAGCTCGGACAGAGCGCGCAGCGTGCCTTCACCGCAGATGACGCCGGTTGGGTTCGAGGGCGAGCAGACGACGATCATGCGGGTCGCCTTGGTCACGGCTTTTGCGATGGCGTCGGGATCGATGGCGAAGCCGTCCGCGGGCCGCGCCAGTACCGGAACGGGCGTTGCGCCAGCCAGTTTTGCAATCTCGGCATAGCTCACCCAGCAGGGCGCGGGCAGGATGACCTCGTCGCCCGGATTGAGCAGCGCATGAAAGGCGTTGTGGATGGCCTGCTTGGCACCCGCGCTGACCATCACCTCGGCCGGCGAAACCTCGAAGCCGTGCGCCTTGGCGAACCAGGCGGCGGCGGCGGCCCGCAGTTTCGGCGTGCCTTCGACCGCGGTGTACTTAGTAGCACCGGCATCGAGGGCACGCTTGGCCGCCTCCTTGATATGCGCCGGCGTATCGAAGTCCGGCTCGCCGGCCGACAGGCTGATGACGTCCCCGCCACGAGCCCGCATCTCGGCCGCCAGCGCGGTCACTTTCATGGTCATGGACGGCGCGACCACCGAAAGTCTTTTCGCAAGCCGCATCGCCATATTACTTCTTTTTGTTAAACTTCTTCTTTAACGTCGGCAGGACCGCTTTCGGGACCAACCGCGAGACATCTCCGCCCATCATTCCCACCTCGCGCACAAGCGACGACGAGACGTAGAAGTTCTCCTCGTTGGTGGGCAAGAAAATGGTCTCGATGTCCGGAGCGAGCTGCCGGTTCATGTGTGCAAACTGAAATTCGTACTCGAAGTCCGCCACGGCGCGCAGCCCGCGGATGAGAAAGCGCGCTCCCCGCGAGCGGGCATAGTCCACCAGCAGGCCTTGGAACGAGTCGACCTCGACCCGGGGTTCCTTGCCCAAGACATCGCGAATCATCCGGATGCGCGTGGCGAGGGGAAAGAGGGGCCGTTTGTTCATGTTTACGGCAAGCGCCACCACCACGTGGTCGAATAGCCCGAGCGCTCGCCGTACGATGTCCCAGTGCCCGTTGGTGATGGGATCGAAGGTGCCGGGGTAGATGGCGACCAGGCGTTTCCTGGCGGGCATCAGTCCAGCTCCCGCTGGCGACGGTAGAAGGACAACCCGGTATCGCCGTAGAAACGTCGATCCACCATTTGCAGTGCCCCGACGTTCTCCGGCGGCAAGTGGTGGCGGTCGTGCTCGACGATGACCACGGCCCCGTTGTCCAGCACCTGTCCGCCGGAGAGCAAGGCCAGCACGGGCTCGACTTCACCGGCCGCATACGGAGGATCCACGAACACCCAGCTGAACTTCTGCGCCTTTTCGTCGCACAGACGCTGCAGCGCGACCGCGACGCTACCGTCCATGACGCGTGCCCTGTCGACCAGCTCGAATTCGCGCAAGTTGCGGTGCAAGGCAGCCAGGGCGCGCGCATCGCGCTCGACGAAGGTCGCGTGACCAGCCCCGCGAGAGAGAGCCTCAATGCCGAGAGCACCAGTGCCCGCGTAGAGGTCGAGCACCGGATTGGGCGACAAGGGGCCGAGGATGTTGAAGATGGCCTCGCGCACCTTGGCCCCGGTCGGCCTGGTGGTGGCTCCCCGTGGCGCGCGCAATTTGCGTCCGCGTTCGACGCCGGCTGTTACCCGCATGTGTGCTGTACCTACCGCGGCCCCCCAGCCGAGTCAACGAGCCGTCCGCCTGACCGTTTCCGCCGGCACCGCGCACCGCCCGGTCGGGAAAGCCATGCTGGCTACAGGCTCCAGGCTTCAGGCTGCAGGCTACAGCTTGCTCCGTCGAGAGCGGCGGTCAGTTACCTGGGCGTCGACGAATGAGCCGGCACTTCAGCCCGAAGCCTGGAGCCTGGAAACCCAGAAGCGGATAATGAAGAAATCTTTGCATGCAGCGAAGAAATCGACCAGTAGTAGACTAGCTTATGCTTGACCCGCTGCTCGCGACCTCAGCGGTCCGCCGGCTCATCGACCTTGCGCTAGAGGAAGACCTCGGCCGGGGCGATGTCACGACCGAGGCCGTCATCGACAAGAACGCAACCGCCACGGCCCATCTCGTCGCTCGCCAACCGCTGGTGTTGGCGGGACTCGGGATTTGCACGGAAGTCTTCCACCGCGTCGACGGCACGATTTCGGTTGTGGAACTGGCCAAGGACGGCGAGCAGGTGTCGGTTGGCAGCCGACTTGCCTCGTACATCGGCCACGCGGCCTCGCTCCTGGCCGCCGAACGTACCGCCCTGAATTTCGTGCAGCGCCTGTCGGGAATTGCAACCCTGGCGCGTGCGTTCGTCGACGCCGCCGCCGGCTCCAGCCTGCGCATCGCGGACACGCGCAAAACCACGCCGGGCTTCCGCTTGCTGGAGAAATATGCGGTGCGCATGGGCGGGGCGAGCAACCACCGCTTCGACCTGGGCTCGGGCGTGCTCATCAAGGACAACCATGTCGCCGTGGCCGGCGGGGTACGCGCGGCCGTCGAGCGAACCCGCGGAAGGGTTCCGCACGGCCTCAAGATCGAAGTCGAGGTCGATTCGCCGGATCAACTCGAGGATGCCATCGGCGCAAACGCGGACATCATCTTGCTGGATAATTTCAGCATGGCGGACGTCGAAAAGGCGGTCGCGCGCGCCCAGGCCTGCACGTCACGTCCCTTGCTGGAGGTTTCTGGCGGCGTCACCCTGAAGCGAATTCCCGAGCTGGCCCGCGCCGGAGTCGACATCGTTTCCGTCGGCGCCCTCACCCATTCGGCACCGGCCGTGGATCTGGCCCTCGACATCGAAATGGCTGGCCGGTCGGCGTGAACGCGGGGAGCAACGACCTAGCGCCCGCGGCCGTGGCGTCCCGGCTCGCGACGCGAAGGCTTGGAAGAACCTACGAGTTCCTGGAATCCTGCGCCACGACCAACGACGAAATCGCTCGGCGCGCCGCCTCTGGTGCCGAAGAAGGTCTGCTCGTGGTGGCCGACGCGCAATCGGGCGGCCGTGGCCGACGCGGCCGGAGCTGGCACTCTCCGGCTAACGAGAACCTCTACTTTTCGCTCCTGCTCCGCCCTGCCCTGTCCGCGCGTCTCGCCTCGCCGCTGACTTTGCTCGCCGGAGCCGCGCTTGCCCAGACTCTGGCCGACCTGGGCTTCACGCCGCGCCTCAAGTGGCCCAACGATGTCCTGCTTGAAAGCAATATTAGACGGGAACCCTCGAAGGGTTCCCAAAACCTCTGCCCCTTCCCACCACCCAGCTCCCCGCTCGCTTCGCTCGGCCTCGCGCGCTCTGGCTCCGCCGGGCAAAGCCCGGCTACGCCAACGCGATCACTCGCAGGCCTGCGCAAGGTGGCCGGCATTCTCGCCGAGATGGCGAGCGAGGGCGATCGCGTGCGCCATGTCGTGCTCGGCATCGGCATCAACGTTAACAGCCAGGAATTCCCGAAATCCTTGCAAGCCATCGCGACTTCGCTGCGCGTGGTGCATGGTCAGGCGGTGGACCGGGGCAGGCTGTTGGCCGGCTTTCTCAACGCGTTCGAGCCGATCTACGACGGATTTCTCGCCGCGGGACCGGCCGCAGGCCTACGCGAATGGAACCAGCATGCGCTACTCGGTCAGCCTTGCTGGGTCGACCGTCCGTCTGGACGACTCGAAGGCGTGGCCGCTGGCACGGACGAGACCGGCGCTCTGCTCTTGCGCACGGCCACCGGCGAAACCGTGAGCGTGCACGCCGGCGAGGTGAACTGGCTTTCGTCGCCCTAGCGTGTAAAGTTCGGCCACTTTGACCATCCTCCAAGCTGCCGTTCTCGGCCTCGTCCAGGGCATCACCGAATTCCTACCCATCTCGTCCACCGCGCATCTCCGGCTGGTGCCAGCGCTGCTTGGTTGGCCGGACCCCGGCGCGGCCTTCACGGCGGTCCTCCAGCTCGGCACCTTGATGGCAGTGATCGGCTTCTTCTTACGCGATTTGTTGCGCATGCTGGCCGCCGCCGCGCGACCGGAAACGCGCAACAACCCGGATGCGCGCATGTTGCTCTACATCGTTGCCGGCACGGTGCCCATCGGCGTAGCGGGCCTGCTCGCCAGGCATGCCGTCGAAGGATCGTTGCGCTCCATCATGGTCATCGCCTGCGCCCTCGTCGTGGTCGGCCTACTGATGGGCGTGGTCGAGAGGATTTCGCGCCGCGAGCGCCCCATCGAAGCCTTCACCTTGCGCGATGCCCTTCTCGTCGGGTTGGCGCAGACATTGGCGCTGGTGCCCGGCACCTCGCGCTCGGGTATCACCTTGATCGCGGCCATGCTCCTCGGCTTCCGCCGCGACGCCGCGGCTCGCTTCTCTTTCCTGCTTTCCATCCCCGCAGTCGCCGCGGCAGGCGTGTTCGAACTACCCAAGCTGCTGCGCGATCGCGAAGTCGGCACCGCCGCGCTCGCCACCGGACTTCTGGTTGCCTTCGTTTCCGGCTATTTCGCGGTGGCCTGGCTACTGCGTTTTCTGCGCACGCGCACGACCTACGTTTTCGTGATCTACCGCGTGATTCTCGGGCTTGGCCTTCTCGCCGCCGCGCTCGCCGGCCACCTGTAGTTTCTCGGTTGCATTCCGCGCCATCTTCCCGTTCACGAAGCCGTCCCGCGAATCCGAATAAATCCGTTTTGGGCCTCACAGTCCTGGACACGAGCGGGCGCGCTGAGTATGCTTCGCCGGCTTGTTGACGGAAATCCTATGCAAGGCTGGGCCCATAGCTCAGCGGTCAGAGCTGGCGGCTCATAACCGCTCGGTCCCTGGTTCGAATCCAGGTGGGCCCACACGACTAGCGCCTGCCGGATTGTCCTTCGTCTCTCGCCGGAAACGTGGCCATCAAAGCCCAGGAGGAAAAGTTGCGCGATCAGCTTAAGCGTCTCGAGGAATTGCAGAGATACGACGCTCAGATTCAAGAACTGACCAACGCACTTAAGGCGATACCGGCCAAACTCGAAGCCTCCCAGAACGATTTCGCGAGGGTTGAAGGACTGCTGGAAAACGAACGCAAGCAGCTCGCCGAGTCGCAGCGCTACTACACCGATCAGAAGAGCCAGCTCCAGACCGACGAGAGCAGCGCGACCGGAGCCAAGCACAAGCTCTCGCTGGCCAAGAACTCGAAGGAATATGTCGCCGCCCAACGCGAGATGGAACAGACCCGCGAGAGCGTCGAGAACCGCGAGCAGGAGATCACGAAGTTGATGGAGGCCGTGCAGGCGAAGGAAAAGCTGCTGGCCGAGCGCGCCGCCGAGCTCGAGACCTTGCGCAAGTCGATCGATAAGGACGCCGAGGCCGCGCGCAAGAAGATGGCCGAGATCGAAGGCAAGATCGCGCAGATCAAGGTCGAGCGCGACAAGATCGCCACCGGCATCCGCCCGGAAGTGCTCAAGCGCTATGGCGCCATCCGCATGCGCCGCGGCCTGGCTGTCACCACGGTTCGCAACGGCACCTGCCAAGGGTGCAACATGAACGTGCCGCCGCAGCTCTTCAACGTCCTCCAGCGCGGCAACTCGATCGAAACCTGTCCCTACTGCCACCGCATCGTGTACTGGGAAAATCTGATGAAAGACGATCCGACTGGCACTCCTCCTTCCGCGTCCTAGGCGACGTCGTAATGGGAACCCTGGGAGGGTTCGCTTCGACCTCGGCTCCTTCCCGCCACCCTGCCCACCCCTCGCTGCGCTCGGCCTCGCCAAACCCTCCCCGACGGGCGCGAGCGGAGCGAGCGTGGGGCAGGGGTAGGGCGTGCAGGCCCTAGCCCCCGAAGGGGGCGATGGTCCGCGACGAGCAAAGCTCGGCGGCTCCCCACGCGGAGTGGCTTCGCGCTATACTTCGACCGCTTCCCGCTGGAGTTCGAAAGGCGTTCGCGTCGGTGCATGTGCACCGCCGAGGAAAGTCCGGGCTCCTTGGGCAGGGTGCTGGCTAACGGCCAGTCGAGGTGACTCGAAGGAAAGTGCAACAGAAAATAGACCGCCCGGCGCGCGGGCAACCGCGTGACCGAGCAAGGGTGAAACGGTGTGGTAAGAGCACACCGCCTTCCTGGTGACAGGAGGGGCATGGCAAACCCCACCCGGAGCAAGACCGAATAGGGATCGCGAGGAAACTTGCCGGCGTGGCCCGCGCCGATTCAAGATTCCAAGTTGGTCGCTTGAGCCGTCCGGCAACGGGCGGCCCAGATGAATGACCGCCACCCGCGCAAGGCAACGAGCGCGGGAACAGAACCCGGCTTACAGCCGGACTCCAACGGGAAGCATTTTCTGAGGAAAAGAGAACACAGAGTAGTCGGAGGACGCGGAGATCGAAGGATAGAGGACAGTTCAATGAGCGCGGCGATCTTCGACCACGCCGGGATGAGGCCGGTCGCGTTCGCCGATCAATGCGAAATGACCGGCGTGACTTCTCCCGGGCCGGGTTTGCCCATCCCGCGGGCAAGCGTGAAGACAATTCCGCAAAGGGCGTAGAGAGCCACGACGGTGTACCCGGTCGGAAGGTCGAGAAAGTACGAGGCGGTGATGGCGATGAGGTTGAGCACCGTCCCGATTCCCCATGCAAGCAACAGTTTCACCTTGAATGATCTCTTCATGCCCGAGACGATGAAGGCAGGCGCGACCAGGATGGCGAACACGACGAGCACGCCCGCAAGATTCACCGAGCTCGTCACGGTGAGCGAGAAGGTGCCAAAGAACACCAGCTCTCGCCACGTGCCGCGTAAGTGCTTCAAGGTCAGTAGGAGCACGGCCCCGATGACAGCATAGAGGGCCGCCGTTTTGATCACCGCACGCATCGGCACGAAAAGGATGTCGGCGGCGACCAGATGCTGCATTTCCTCCGCGCCACGGGGTGCCCGGCTGAGCGCAATGACCGCGGCGCTCATGCCGAAGGCGTAGAGCAGCCCAATGAACGCCTCGTGGTTTCGCGTTCGCTTGGTCGACAGGGCAATCAGGAAGGCGCCGGCCAACGAGAATGCAAGCGACACGGGGTACATATACTGACCGTCGAAAACCAGAATGGCGATCGCGGCGCCGAAGGCCGCCATCTGCCCGATTCCGAGATCGGTGAAGATGATGCCGCGCTGGATGATGTGCAGTCCATAGTACGAATGGATGCCAAGCAGCACGACCGAGAGGAGAAAGGCGCCGAAGAGGACGTCAATCACCTAAGCACGCTCGACAGAAGGGTGTCGTACAGGCTGAACATGTCCTTTGCCGCTGGAACCGCCGCCACATCCTGCGGCAGCACCACCCACGGAACCGACATCTTCCTGGCCACGCCCTCCGGCGATTTCTGTTCGTGGTAGGGGTCGGTAACGATCATGTAGACGCCAGCGTTGGCATTCGCCGTAATGAGGTCTTCGAGGTGCTTGCTGGTCGGGGGAATGCCGGGTTTGGGCTCTAGCTCGCCAACAATCTTCATTCCCGTCCGTCGAGCGAAGTAATTGAAGAGCCGGTGGTACTGGATAATGGCCTTGCCTCGCAGTGGCTCGGCTTTCTTGTCCCACGTGGCGGACTGCACCTTCCAGCGCGCCAGGAAAGCGTCGAGATTCTTCTGGTACGCGCCGGCACCGCCCCGATCGACACGCCCAAGCGCATCCGCGATGGCTCGCGCGACCGGCGGAACATTGTGCCAGTCGGTAATGAAGTGCGGATTGCCTTCGGGATGGATGTCGCCCTCCGCGCGGCTGACTTGGTCGGGTTTGTCGATGAGTTCGACGGACTGGGACAGATCGATGAAGCCTTCGGCTCCCGGCATAATCCTCGGGTTGTTGGCTTGCCGGATGAGCGGCGGCACGAATCCAATCTCCAGCGAGCCACCATTGATGATGAGCAGATCCGCCTGGCGCAGCTTCCCGATGAAAGAAGGCCGCGGCACCACGAAATGCGGATCCTCATCGCCCTTAGCCAGGATGCTCACTTCGGCCTGGTCCTTGGCGATTTCCCCGACCAGGGACGCGATATACGGATAGGTAACCACAATCTTGGTCTTGGCTTGCGCCGGCGTGGCGAGTACTGAGCCGATCGCCGTCGCGATCAGGAAACTTGTCTTCACGAAATTCATGGGCTTCTCCTAGTCAAATAGCAGCCTGGGTTCTTTAGAACGAGTGTGCCCCATGGGGGCCGACGGCAATGTTCATCTGGAGCAAAACTTCTTGGACACCCTTGCGTGCCCCATCTAGAAAGCGCGATCGGTCGTAGGCATACTGGAGTCGGAATCTGGAAAATTCGGTGGGACTGAATTCGAGCATGGCCGTGTAGCGCTGGAGCAAGTTGTCGAGCGGCTGCCCGGCACCGTCGACCGTGAACGTGTTCTGGTCGAGCAAGTCGAAGCGAGCCCCCACCCGAAAGCGCCCCGGCTCATCGAAACGCCAAACCAGCTGGCTGTAGAATCCGCCCTGCCGCTTGCTGGCCGCGTGCACGAGCCCGTCGGAAGCCAGGGCAAGATCTCCTGAGGAGACGCGGCCAAGGTACTCGCTTTGCCAAGTGATGCTCCGGTAGGAGCTGAGCAGGTATTTGTAGGTCAGTTCTCCGTCGTACACGATGGTGCCGGGCGCGCTGAACGCCATGTCGGTCGGCAAGTTCTCGATGCGCGTCTGGAGGGCATGGCCGTACATGACAGAAGCCCCGAGCAGAAAGACGTTGTCTCCGGAATCGAACGAGGTCTTAAGCGCGGCCACGTACATGCCCGGAACAAACGAATCCTTAGACGATAGAACCGTCCCGTTCGCCGCGGTCAGGCCGTAGGACGTGGCATTGAAGAGCGGGGATTCATCGGACACACCCTGAAATACTTCGACGTTGAGCTGCAGGAGGAAATCGACCGGCGCCGTCCAAGACAACCTGACGCCCGGATTCTTCCATCCCTCTGCGCCCATGAAGGCCTCGTAGACGAGGGGCTGGTCGTAGAAATCCCACACATGTTGGTGCATGCCATTGAGTCGTCCGAACGCGGAGAAGAACTTTCCTATGCGCAGTTGGAATCCAAAAGGAAGCTGGCGGGTATCGACGTAGGTTTCCTCGACGTCGATCCCGCTCGGGGCGACCGTGACAACGCTGAAGAAGTCGAAATACGGGTCGACCGCGGCATTGAAGGCCAATTCGAGGTAGTTGAAGTCGATACCGCGCAGTTTCCCCGTGCGATCCGAAGGGTCGACGAAGCCAGGAACCACAAGACGCTGCGCGGTCTTGTCGTCGACATTCGTGCCGACCACTGCAAAATCGGCGATCAGGGAAAGATCGGGATTGAAGCGATTCTGCGTGAAAGTCCCCGCGGTCGAGGGTGCCGCGCGGGGTGGCTTGCGCTCCTCGGCCGCCTTCTCCAAGGCCTCGATGCGCTGGAGCAATTCGTCGTAGGACGGAGCTGGTTTGGGTTGCGTTGCAGTCGCCGGGTTGGCGACTGCCGGGACAATTGGGCTCTGTGCTGCAACGGGCTCGCCCCGTTGCTGGGCAAGCAGCAAGGCGCTGATGAAAGCAATGTGGACCATGAACTCGGCCTCCGTGGATGCTTCGATCGAACGGGAACGTCGAATGCCAAATACAGAAGCTGGGACGTTCCCACGACCGCGCTCCCTTGCCGATGTTGCGGGCGGCTCTCACGGCCGCGCCGGCGATCAGGCAGCCGGAGGCGAGTTCTTGGGCGAAAGAACGATCACCGCAACGGGCGAAAACGGGCTGGCGGCGACTGTGGCGATGAACGCAACGGGAAGCGCAACGCTCTCGGCCCTCGTGCCCTTAAGTGGCAACAGTACGAAGCGTTCACGCGTCGTGGTGCAGACGAGGCAGTGGTCATGGCCGCTCTCGGCCTGAAGCAGTGCACTTGCGACAGCTGGAAGCGAAACCGAAGCCTCGGCAACCCCAGCCGGCGCGGACAGTGCCTCGTGCGCATGTCCCGAGTCCATGAGATCGCCATGTTCGGGGCAGGTGACATGACGGACGAATAGCAAATGGCCAAACGACAGCATCTGGGCGGCCAGCAGAAAATAGCCGACAACGCTCGTGCCGGCTCGTCGCGCCCGACTCCTGTTGCCGGCCAGTGGCATCGAATTGTTCATAGGAGAGGAACAGGTAGGCGTCAAGTCATCGCGCGTTGCCGAGACGCCGCTCGCCGACTATGCAGCAGTTCGGCCAGGAACTGACCGGTGTACGAACGCGCGTTCAGGGCGACTTCCTCGGGCGTGCCAACGGCAATGACCTCGCCACCCGCGGCGCCGCCCTCGGGACCGAGGTCGATGACGTAGTCGGCGGCCTTGATCACGTCGAGGTTGTGCTCGATGACCAGCACCGTGTTGCCCGCGGCGACCAACCGGTCAAGCACCGCGAGCAGGCGGCGCACGTCTTCGAAGTGGAGCCCGGTCGTCGGTTCGTCGAGCAGGTACAAGGTGCGGCCGGTATCGCGCTTGGCTAGCTCGCGCGACAGCTTCACGCGCTGGGCTTCGCCGCCGGACAGGGTCGTCGCCGACTGGCCGAGGGCGATGTAGCCCAAGCCAACGTCGTCGAGCGTACGCAGGATATGCGAAAGCTGACGGTGGTTTTCAAAAAGCGACAGCGCCTCCGACACGCTCGTGTCGAGCAGCTGGGCGATGTCGAGGCCCTTCCACTTCACGCGTAAGGTGGCATCGTTGTAGCGCCGGCCGCGGCACACCTCGCAGGTCACGTGAACGTCGGCCAGGAAGTGCATCTCGACGGTTTTCACGCCGTCGCCTTCGCACGCCTCGCAACGTCCGCCCTTCACGTTGAAGGAGAAACGCCCTGGCCCGAAGCCGTAGGCCTTGGCCTCCGCTGTCTGCGAATAGAGTTCGCGAATGTGATCGAAGGCCTTGGTGTAGGTCGCGGGATTCGAGCGCGGCGTTCTGCCGATGGGTTTTTGATCGATATCCACGACCTTGTCGATGAGGCCTGTACCTTCCAACTTGTCGAAGGCGCCCACATCCTCGTAGCCGCCGTAGAGCTTGCGCCGCAGCGCCGGGTGCAGGATGCCGTTGATGAGCGAGGACTTGCCCGCGCCGGACACACCGGTGATGGCGAGCAAGACACCGAGGGGAAATTCGACGTCGATGTTGCGCAGATTGTGCTCGCGTGCCCCGCGTAGAGCGATGAAGCCCGCGGGCTTGCGGCGCATTTTTGGAATCTCGATGCGCTCGATCCCTGCCAAAAAGCGCCCCGTCAACGATGCCTTGTTCGCCCGGATCTGTTCCGGCGTGCCGGCCGCGACGACATGGCCACCCTGCCGGCCCGCGCCGGGCCCGAAGTCGATCACGTGGTCCGCCGACTCGATGGTTTCGTGGTCATGCTCGACCACGATCACGCTGTTGCCGAGGTCGCGCAGGCGGCGCAGGGTCGCGATGAGGCGCAGGTTGTCGCGCTGGTGCAGGCCGATCGAGGGCTCGTCGAGCACGTACATGACGCCGGAAAGTTCCGAACCGAGCTGCGACGCCAGTCGGATGCGCTGAGCTTCGCCACCGGAAAGCGATCCGGCCACGCGGTCGAGCGTCAAATAGTCGAGCCCGACGTTGAGCAAGAATCCGAGGCGCGTGCGCACCTCCTTGAGGATCTCGGCGGCGATCTGCGCGCGCGCCCCCGCCAGCGGCATGCCGGAGAAGTGCTTCTCGGCCTCGGCCACGGTCAGCGCGGTAACATCCACGATGCTCTTGCCCGCCAGAAACACGGACCGCGACTCGGGCCGCAGGCGCCTGCCCTTGCACGCGCGGCAGAGCTGCTCGCGAAAATACTTGCCGAGCCACTGCCGCATCATCTCGGAATGGGTGTCGCGCCAGCGGCGCTTGATGTTGTTGGCCACGCCCTCGAAGCGGATCGCCCACGACCCGGCGCCGTGCTTGCCCGTCCAGCTCACTTGCATGCGGCGCTCGCCCGTGCCGTAGAGCACGATCTCGCGCTGGCGTGGCGTGAGCTGTTTCCACGGCTTTTTGAGCGGAATTCCCATCTCGCGTTCCAGGGCCGCGGCGATGCGCGTGGTCCACCCCTCCTCGCGCGCGAAGCGCTCACCCCACGGCTCGATGGCGCCATCGGAAATCGAGAGGTCGCCATTCGGCACCACCAGATCGGGATCGACCTCCAGCTTAGAACCCAACCCGTTGCAGTCCACGCACATGCCGAGCGGGCTGTTGAAGGAAAACGACTGTGGCGACAGCTCGGGCAGACCCACGCCGCAGTTCGGGCAGGCGCGCTGTTCACTGTAGGCGCGCTCATGCTCTTCGCCCTCCACGGCCACCAGCAGAGTGCCCTCGCCCGCTCGCAGCGAGGTCTCGATGGAATCGGACAGACGCGCCCGGTCGGTCGCGTCCAAGGTCACGCGGTCGACCACGATCTGCACCGTGTGTTTCTTCTTTTTGTCGAGCGCCGTGACATCGTCGAGCCGGCGAATCACGCGGTCGACGCGCACTCGCGCGAAGCCCGCCTTGCGCGCCTCCTCGAAGACCTCGCGGAACTCGCCCTTGCGGTTGTCGGCTTTGGGCGCGAGCAGGGTCACCTTGGTCTTGGGCGGCAGCGTAAGCAACTCGCCCACGATCTCGCCCGCCGAGCGCGCCGCGACCTCGCCACCGCACAAGTGGCAGCGCTGCTCGCCCGCCCGTGCGTAGAGCACGCGCAGGTAATCGTAGATTTCCGTCACCGTGCCGACCGTCGAACGCGGATTCGACGACGCGGACTTCTGTTCGATGGCGATGGTGGGCGACAGGCCTCGGATCTGATCGTATTTGGGCTTTTCGAGCTGGCCCAAAAACTGGCGCGCATAGGACGACAACGACTCGACGTAACGCCGCTGACCCTCGGCATACAGCGTGTCGAAGGCCAGCGACGATTTCCCCGATCCGGAAACCCCGGTGAACACGACGAGCTGGCGCTTGGGAATGGCCAGCTCGTCGATGTGCAGGTTGTGTTCGCGGGCACCGCGCACAACCACGAAATTCGGTTCTTCGGCGCTACGCTCGTTCTTCATCGCTCCGAGTAGGGTCTACTCGAAGAAATAGGCGATGCCCAGGGTACCGGCGACGAAATCGCCGCCTCCGATACTCTGAGCACCGAGCAGGATGTCGTCGGTCGGGCCGAATGTGACACCAAGTCCAAGGTCAGCCAGGAGAGCGACGTTAGGAACGATGAATGCCCGTATCTGGCCGCCGACTTCGAGCGACACATCGATCCTGGAGTCGTTGCCCGGGCCCCCCGGATTGGTTTCGTAGTGGTGGATCCCCAAGCCGCCGCCCAGGGAAAAATCGGCAAAAGTGGCGGCATGGACGTGGTACCAGAATCTTCCGCCAAGGCCATACCTGGTCGTGTTGTTTCCATTCTGGCTGAGACGATGAACCCCAAGGATGCCGTCGACGTGAAACCCTCCGCTCGGGCTGCCCCAGGTGAAAAGGCCGCCGCCGGTTCCGTCGAGCATGGTTACCGCGCCGACTCCGATGCCGCGACCATGACTGGAGTTGGCGCTGGTGACACTTGCACTAGCGGTGCTTGGCTCGGCGGTCTGGGCTTCGGCAGGAGCCACGGTCAGGAATGATGCGAACACGAACAGACTGGTTGCGAGGATCGGTCGGTACATTTGGACACCTCCATGCATGATGAGTGGCGGTACTATGGTCGAGACTCCACGTGAAGCTCGGACCCCGCGTCGCCATTACTACCACATTGCTGATGGCCGCTGTACTAGCGGTGGCCATGGCTGCGGCGGCGGTTGTCTTGCGTGGAGACCAGCTGCGCGACTTAGACCGGGAAGCGCGCGTGCTGGCGGACGCCATCGCCACGGGCCTGGAGCCACTACCACGCGAACAAGCGGGCGAGGCGCTCAAGGCGCGCATCGCGGCGCTGGCCGCCAAACAGAGCAGTTACCGGCTGGAGGCCGTGGCCTGGGGGAGCCAACGCCCCAACAACTCGTGGGCCGGGCTGGTGGAAGAATCCACCAAGCTAGACGCTCCCGTGGGTCGCCTTTTCGACCTCAGCGAGACGCCGCCCTTCTACGCCATGGCCATTCCGCTGCACAACGCCGCCCCAGGCGAGCCGACGCGACAGGTGGTGGCATTCCTGGGCTTGGTACGCGACGGCGAGTCCATCGGCCACGGGATCCTCTCCACCTTCGAGCGGCTGCTCCCCTTGCTCCTCGTCTTCGTGGCGGCATTTGCCGTCGCGGTATACGTCACGCTCATGCGTCGCCTGGCCACACCGCTGCGCCGGCTGGTCGAAGCCATCGACGGTGTTTCCAAGGGCGACATGTCGCGCGCGGTGCTGCCCGAGCGCGACGACGAGATTGGCTCCCTAGCCGGCCGCTTCAACGACATGATGAACTACCTGCGCGAGGCGCGTGAGAAAGAGGCGCGCGCCACGGCCGGCCGACTGGCCACCGAGGCGCACCTTCGGCGGGCTGAGAAGCTAGCCACCATCGGCCAGATGGCCGCAGAGATCGCTCATGAAGTGGGCACGCCGCTGAATGTGATCGGCGGACGCGCCCGTTCGCTGTCACGGCGAGCGGCGGAGCCCGCAGACGTGCAAAAAAACGCCGAAATCATCACCACCCAGGTCGACCGCATCACCAAGATCATCCGCCAGGTTCTCGATTCTTCCCGCAAGAGCCGCCCCACCGCCAGCGAAGTCGACATCGTGAAGACCGTGCGCGAGACTCTGGAGTTCGTCGAGGAGAGCTTGCGCCGGCACCGCATCGAGGTGGACCTGCGCAGCGAACCGGAACTTCGCCCCATCCCCGGCGACCCCGACGAGATCCAGCAGGTCTGTTTGAACCTCATCACGAATGCGGTTCAAGCCATGCCCAAGGGTGGCAAGTTGAGCATCAACCTCGAGTATGTCATCCGCCGCAAGGAGGGCCTCAATCTCACGCCGCCCTCGCCCTATCTCATGCTGGAATTCGGCGACACCGGGCCAGGCGTACCGCCAGCCGATCGCGCCCGCATCTTCGATGCCTTCTTCACCACCAAGGAGGTCGGCGAAGGCAGCGGCCTTGGCCTGCCGGTCAGCCACGGCATCGTCAAGGATCACGACGGCTGGATGGAGGTTGGCAATCGGCCCGAGGGCGGCGCGGTCTTTCGCGTGTTCTTGCCCTTGCCATCCGCCGAGGCGGCCGGCGAACACGCCAAGCCGGGCGACACGCCACCGCCGCAAACGGTGCCGTAACACAAAGCCGCTCGGAGCGGATAAGCTACAGCCATGCCCCAGGCCCCCATTCGCTACCGCGTCGCCATGCCCGAGCCAACCAGCCACGAATTCCATATCACCATGGAGATTCCCACGCTGCCGGGCCGAGAATCGCTGGACTTGCTCTTCCCGGCCTGGGCGCCGGGCAGCTACCTGGTGCGCGATTTCTCCCGCCACGTCTACGACTTCGAGGTACGCGATAGCGCCAGCCAGCGCGCACTGCCTTACGATCGCCTGGACAAACTGCGCTGGCGCGTGCTCACGGGCGGCCGGCCGCTTTCCGTTCGTTACCGGGTTTTCGCCTTCGAAACCAGCGTGCGCACCTCGTTTCTCGACGACAGCCACGCCTTCTGCAACGGCACCAGCCTGTTCTTCCTGGTTGAAGGCGAGGCCCAGCGCCCGTGCCACTTGGCCGTGGAACCGCCGTCCGGCTGGAACATCAGTACCGCCCTGCCCGCGCGGGCGCGCGAGCGCAACAGCTTTCTGGTCCGTGATTACGACCACCTGGTCGATTCGCCCGTCGAGGTCGGAACGCACTTGCGCCTCGGCTTTCGCCTAGGCAAGACGCGCTTCGAGGTGGCGCTCTTCGGGCACACCAACGCCGATGTGGACCGCCTGCTCGCCGAGATCCGCGCCATCACCAAGGCCACCGGAGAGATATTCGGCGGCTTTCCGTTCGATCGCTACCTCTTCATCATCCATGCCCTGCCCGGACGCGGCGGCGGGCTGGAGCACGCCGATTCCTGTACCCTCGACATCGCCGGCTTCTCCTTCGAGGACGAAAAGGGCTACCAGAGTTTCGCCGAGCTCACGGCGCACGAATTCTTCCACGCCTGGAACGTCAAGCGCATCCACGACCGCGCCCTCGGCCCATTCGACTACGGCAAGGAAAACTACACCGACTTGCTCTGGTTTCACGAAGGCTTCACCGAGTACATGCAACATCTCATTCTGTTGCGCGCGGGCCTGCTTTCAACCGAGCATTATCTCAAGGATCTGGCCGAGGATTGGACCCGCTACATGGCCCGCCCTGGGCGCAATGTCACGCCCCTGTCCCAGCTTTCGTTCGAGGCGTGGATCAAGCAGTACAAACCCGCGGACAATCATCAGAACCGCATGGTCAGCTACTACGACAAGGGGCGCTGGGCGGGCCTGCTGCTCGACCTCATGCTGCGCGCGGCGAGCGACGGACGGCGCGGGCTGCCCGATCTGTTCCGCCGCCTTTGGCTTCGCCACGCGGTCCGCGGCCACGCCGTCGACGCGGCCGTCATTCGTGGCGAGGCGGAGGTCCTCGCCGGCCATTCCCTACGAAACTATTTCCGTCGCTATGTCGATGGAACTGCCGAGCTGCCCGTTCCTGCGCTCCTGCGCGTGGTCGGCGTCGAAGCCAGAGCCGTGCCATCCGAGCAGCACGAGCGCACGGACAAAGTGAAAGCCAGCCGGTTGCGCGCTTTTTCAGGGCTGGTGTTCGGAGCCAACGACCGCGAAGCCGCCACGGTCAAGAATGTCCTGCCGGGCTCGCCCGCCTGGCGAGCTGGACTGACCTTCGGCGACGAAGTCATCGCCATCGATGGCGGTCGTGCAAACGGAACGAGCGTTGCCAAGCGTCTGGCGGATGGCAAACCCGGTCAGCAGATCCTGCTGAGTTTCTTCCGCCAGGACCGCCTGCGCACGGCGCCCCTGCGCCTCATTCGCAACCCCGAGCGTAAGTGGACCTTCACCGCGCTCGTCAGCCCCGCGCACGAACAGCGCCGGATGCGCCAGCACTGGCTGGGAACCGTCCGGTAGGAGCACTGTAAGAATCGCCGAACCTGTGGCATCTTTCGTCGCATGCCCGCACCGACCAGTCCCCGCAAGAAATCCCTCATGCCTTCCACGCCGCTGCGCCGGCAGCTGCGTGGGCTAGGCCATGCCCTCGATCCCGTGGTCCAAATCGGGAAGCAAGGCACGACGGCTTCGGTCGTGGCGCAAGCCACACGCGCGCTCCACGATCACGAACTCATCAAGATCAAGCTGGGCAGCGAGTGCCCAGAATCGCGCTTCGAGGTCGCGGAACAGCTGGGCAAGGAACCGAGCGTGAACGTGGTACAAATCCTCGGCCGCACCATTTTGCTCTACAAGCGCAACCCCAAGAAACCAAAGTACGAGAAAATCCCGCGGGAATCCCAACCAGCCAAGGGCCCCCGCCGAGGTCCCGGAAAAGCATGAAACTCGCCGCCAATCTACACGAACGCGTGCTCGCATCGGCCGAGGCGGTATCCCAATATCTGGACACCGACGGCATCGAGACCGCCGTCGTTCTCGGCTCCGGGCTGGCCAGCGCGACCGACCGCTTGCTCGAGGCTCGCTCCATCCCCTACGCCGCCTTGCCTTGTTTTCCCGAACCGACGGTGGCCGGGCATCCTGGCCGTCTTGTCTGCGGCCAGTGGGGTGGCAATAAGGTTCTCGTCTTCTGCGGACGCGTCCACACCTACGAAGGATACCCCGCCTCGGAGATTGGATTTCCAGTGCGCGTCGCCGCCGCACTTGGCGCGCAGACTCTGGTCGTCACCAACCTGGCGGGTGGAATCAATCCGTCCTACGGCATTGGCGAAATCGTGGCCATCCGTGACCACCTCAATCTAACGGGAAGTTCGCCGCTCGTCGGTCCCAACGACGAACGTCTAGGGCCGCGCTTCATCGACATGAGCGAGGCCTATGCCCCTGCCCTGCGCTCCTTGGCGGCCGATGTCGCCAAGGAGCTATTCGGCACACCCTTGCGCGAAGGCATCTATGTTTCCATGCCGGGACCGTCGTACGAAACGCCCGCCGAGGTGAACATGTTGCGCATCCTCGGCGCCGACCTGGTCGGCATGTCGACCGTACACGAGGTGATCGCGGCGCGCCACTCGGGTCTCGCCGTCTTGGGGCTTTCCATGGTGGCCAATCCCGCGGCGGGTATCGAAGGCGCGCCCTTGCGGCATGAAGATGTCACCGCTGCCGCCGCCGCGGGCGCGGCGCGCATGGGCGAATTGCTCGAAGCGGTGGTAACGCGCCTGCCAGTGTCAGCATCGTAGTAATGGGAACCCTTGGAGGGTGTAATGGGAACCCTTGGAGGGTTCCCAAACCCTCCCGCGATGGTACGCGGCCGGCAAGCCGGCCGGCTCCCCACGCGAGACATGGAAACCATCAAACGGATACCAAGGAGAGCGCCGTGGAACACAAGCTGCCTGAACTGCCCTACGCCAAGACTGCCCTTGCCCCGCACATCTCGGCGGAGACCCTCGAATACCACTACGGCAAGCACCATGCGGCCTACGTCGCCAATCTGAACAAGCTCATTGCAGGCGGAGAATTCGCCGAGCTGTCCTTGGAAGACATCGTCAAAAAGGCGTCGGGCGGGATCTTCAACAACGCCGCGCAGGTGTGGAATCACTCGTTCTACTGGAATTGTCTGTCGCCCAAGGGCGGCGGCGAGCCCAGCGGCAGCTTGGCCGATGCCCTGACCAAGGGCTTTGGTTCCTTCGCCGCGTTCAAGGAGAAACTAACCAACGCCGCCATCACCCAGTTCGGCTCGGGTTGGGCTTGGCTGGTCAAGAATCCGGATGGCGCATTGGCGATCGAGCAGACCAGCAACGCCGGCACCCCGCTCAAGGACGGCAAGAAACCCCTGCTCACCGTCGACGTGTGGGAACACGCCTACTACATCGACTATCGCAACGCCCGCCCCGCCTACCTTGAGGCGTTTTGGAAGTTGGTCAACTGGGACTTCGCCAGCCAAAGTCTGAAGTAGCTTGAGGCTATTCGGAGCCCATCACCATCAGCACGATTTCGCCTGGATAGCGATACACGCGTTCCGCGTTCGGATGCAGTTGCGCGTAGAGCATCCGATTGGGTTGCATGGCTTGAGCTTGGTCGCTCAAGTCCAAGACAGCGCAGATTCGCTTTCCCGCCATCAGGGCACTCTCGGCGGCTTGGGCGTAGGAAAGGATCCTCGGGGTGTAGATGGGAGCCAGGCGCAGCTTCTCTTGCGTGAGCAATGAGAGGCTGTAGGCGTACCAGTAGTCCGCGATTCCGACCCTGCATCCCTCGGCCATGGCTTGTTCCGCGATCGCGCGCTTGAGGGCTGTTCCCGGAACGTGGCTGTCCTGACGCTGGACAAGGAAGAGCGAAATGGCCCCAAGCGCGAACGGAATGGACACAACCGCCACCTTCAGCCCGCGCAGCCAGGCAACGCCACGGGATTTCCAGGGGCGCAGGTTGTGTTCCACGGCGAAGGCCCATGCCACGGCCAAGGCGAACTCGACCGGCCAAAGATAGCGCTGCCCGCTGTCGAATACGCGCCGGTTCAACACCACCAGCACCACCGACGCGCACGCTAGGAGCAACACGCAGGCCGGCACGCACGCCTCCTGACGCCCCCGACGCCAGCCACGCCAAGTCCGTGCCGCGGCCGTGCCGAGGAGCGGAAGCGCGATGATTGCCCCCAGCCCAGCGACGACCGCGCCCGCCGTGCCGAGAGCGCGCAACTGCCCAAAGCAGTAGTCGAGCAAGGTATGGAGCACGAGTTCGCTCGCCCGACGCGGGATCCCCGAGGCGCGCACGAGCGCGAAACCACCTGCCCGGTAGGGCGCATACCAACCATCCGGCGCGTAGGCATAGACCAGCCTGGGCAGCGCCCCCAACGCGAAGCCCACGAGCAACCACAGAACTTGCGGCAGCGAAAGGCGAAGCAACTCGCGCCACCAGCGCACGGCGGCCAGCCCGGCGCAGCCAATCAGCAGCCACACGAAGGGCGACACCCAGTAGCCGACGCCAACCCAGAGCCCACGCCAGAACGCACCAGGCGGGCGGGTACGCGGACGCGAAAGCCAGAACAGAAGCGAAGCGAAGAGAAGGGCGTTGTTCAGGTGAACGCCATGCAGATGCGACATGGCGCGGGCGTAGGTCATGCCGCCGACCGCAAGCATGGCGCTGGCCGCGAGGCGCGGGGGGCGCGACGGAATGGCGGGAGCCAGGGCCCGATACAGAAGATACTCGGCCGCCAGGGCCAGCGTGGCCGCGGCCAGGCGGAGGGCGACGACAGTATTGGGAAGAATCCACGCCAACGCGCCAGCAAGCAGAAGCTCGAAGCCGCCGCCGTAGGTTTGCCCGTAGGAAAATAGGGGGAATTCGCCCTGGCCGAGGTGGCGCGCCATGAGGCCGAGCACTGCCTCATCCGAATCCAGGGGCAGAAGATCGGGGAACACCACGGGAACGAGCTTGCACAGGCCACTGATGATAAAGTAGCCAGCGACTCCATCGTGCAAAGCTGCTGCGACCCGCGCGTTCATGAAAGCCGCACCCGCCTAGCTATGCCCAGCCTCTCTCTATTGTACCCGACGCAGAACCGCGGCGAAGAACCCATCGGTATCATGTACATGCGGCAGAAGGCGTAGAAACGTTCCGTCGCCCAGCTCGGTGGCCCGTGCCTTGCCGAGAATCTCCTTGAGTGTCATGACCACGAAGCCCGGGCGTTCGCGCAAAAAGCGTTCGACGACGTCGTCGTTTTCCTCCCGCAGAACCGAGCAGGTGGCATAGATCAGCCGCCCGCCCACCGCCACCAACGGGGCATAGGTCACGAGCAACGCAAGCTGGTCCGGGGGGTAGGCATGCATGGTCTTGGAGGTGAGACGCCAGCGCGCCTCTGGGTTGCGGCGCAAGGTTCCCAGGCCCGAGCAAGGCGCATCGACCAAGACGCGATCCCAGGCGCCCGCCTTCGCTTCCTCGGGAAGAATCGCGCCACGCACCTCGCGCGCGCTCAGGTTAGACAGGGCCGCACGCCGCGCGCGCCGCCGCAGTTCCTCCAGCTTCTTGCCATTCGAATCGAGCGCAAGCAGGCGGCCTTGGTTGGCGAGCATGGCCGACAGAGCCAGCGTCTTTCCCCCCGCGCCCGCGCACGCATCCACCACGCGCCCGCGCGGCGGCGGCGCCACGGCTTCGGCCACCAGCTGGCTACCTTCGTCCATCACCTCGAACAGCCCTTCTTGAAACGACGGCAGACCGAAGGCATTCACGCGCGTCTCGAACTGCACGCCCACTGCGGACAGCCGCGCCGGATGCGCGGTGACCCCTTCCTGCGCCAGCCGCGCCACCAGATCGTCGCGGGTGACCTTCACCGTATTCGCGCGCACGCACAACGGCGCCCGCGTGTTCATCGCGCTGGCCAGGGTGGTTGCTTCCGACTCCCCAAACGTGGCCACGAAGCGCTCCATCAACCAGGTTGGGTAGGACACGCGCATGGCTTCGCGATCGATGCCCTCGCGCCCGGTGAGTCCGGCGTCGTCGCTCGCGGCTTCGCGAAGATCGATCTCGCGGCCGGTCAGCCGCCGCGCTTCGACCTGCAAGGCCTCGGCGGGTACGCCCGATCGTAGCTCGAACACCAACAGTTTCAGTTCCTGGCGGGCCAGGGCCGACACCGGATCGCGGCGGGCCCTCGGCGATGCCAGCATCGCAGCCACGATGGCCTCAAGCCGCCGCTCCCAGCGCAGAAGCCCATACACGGTCTCGGAGACCATGCGCCGATCGCCGCTTGACAGCTGACGCTGCTCGCGAAAAGTCCGGGCCAGGATGTCGGTGGCAAAGCCCCACTCGGACCTCGCCTCGGCCGCGACCTCGAGCACCAGGGCACGCGCGCGCGGCGAGAGGCGACGCTGGGAAACGGACGGTTCAATCATGGCAACGCGCATGGTACCGCGCTCTCGTCCGCGCCGCTTGGAACCTCCGAGTCAAACGCGTTGATGCTGGGTCAAAAGAAGCGCGCATCAATAGAAGTATATCTGCCACTGAACATTGAAGCGGCATCGCGGCAGGGAGCGGAGCGCCTCGTTCCTTCTTTCCAGGCGCCCCGCCATCACGATAGCCCGCCAGTCACCCCTACGTCTTGACCTTCTCGCGCCAGAAGGGGCCCACGCCGCCTTGGGTGGCGATCGACCTCTCGCCGCGAGAAAGCAGAGCTTCTTTGTCCAAAATGGCGTCGGCTCGCCGGATGGTGGGCAACGCGTGTACGCCGGTGTCCATGCGAATGGCGTCGCAGGGACAAGCCTCGACGCACAGACCGCAGACCACACAGCGCAGTTCATCGATCTCGAAGATGCGCGGGCGCTTCTCGATGGTGCCGTCGGGGGCTTCCTCGGGCACGATGGTGATGCAGTGGGCGGGGCACACCGTCGGGCACATCATGCAAGCCACGCAGCGAACTTCGCCGTCCTCGCGCTTCATCAGCCGGTGTAAGCCGCGGTTGCGCTCGGGATAGACTTTCTTCTCCTCGGGATAGGACAAGGTCGCGATGTCGGTCTTCTTGCGCTGGCCGAAGAGATTGCCGATCCAGTTCTTCATCAGGTGACGAAACGTCACCCACATGCCCTCGGCGACGGCGATGAGGTAGGTATGCCGGCGAATTCCGGCGGGCCGCGCGACTGTCTTGACCGTGCTTGCCATCGCCTGTCCTACCGACGCAGAAGAATCCAGCCCGCAGCCAGCACCACGTTGGCGATGGAAATGGGCAAAAGCCGCTGCCAGCCGAGGCGCAAGAGCTGATCGGCGCGCAGGCGCGGCAAGGTCCAGCGAATGAGAAGTTGAAAGGCGCAGAGGAGAAAGACCTTGAGCGACCAGATACCGATGCTGACCAACACGAAGATCCAGTTGGGAAGACTTTCCGCCAGATGACCGGCCAAGGGAAAGCGCCAGCCGCCCAGGAAGACGGTCACGACGATGGCGCTGCTGGTGATGATTTCGATGAACTCCCCCAGATAGAACATGCCGAAGCGCATGCCCGAGTACTCGACGAAGTAGCCGACAATCTCGGATTCGCCCTCGGGAATGTCGAAGGGCGTACGCTTGCTCTCGGCGATGGCCGAGGTCAGGAAGAGCACGAAGGCAATGGCCTGCGGCACGCCCACGATACCCCATTGCCAGGGCCAGTTGCCCTGGGCGTTCGCCATCGCGCCTGGTTCGAGCGTTCCGTAAACCAGGAACATGGCCATCATCGCCATGCCCATGGTGACCTCGTAGGACATCATCTGCGACGAGGCACGCATGCCGCCCATGAGCGCCCACTTGTTGCGCGAGGCCCAGCCGGCCAGGGCCGCGCCATATACCGCCAGCGAGGCGATGGCGAAGTAGAAGAGCAGCCCGGCGTCGAGGCGCGCGGCCTGCATCGCAATGGGCTTGGCGCACGCGCCGAGCCCCACGGCCTCGGTCATGTGGCCGTAGCACAGGGGCGCGCCAAACGGGATGATAGCCGTCGCGATGAGCACCGGCGCCACCGCAAGCACCGGCGCCAGGGCGAAGAGCAGCTTGCTGGCTTGTGGAGGAACGAAGTCCTCTTTGAAGATCATCTTGAGCGCGTCGGCGATGAAATGCGGGATGCCCCACAGTTTGAAGGGACCGATGTTGGCGCGGTTGGGTCCCAAGCGGTCCTGCATCATGGCGGACTGCCGCCGCTCCATCCAGGTCAGGATGCCGGCCAAGGGCATGGTGAAGAGCAGAATGAAGAAACCGCTCTTGGCCAGAGCGCCCACCGCCGCGAAGCCCGCCGAATCGTAGGGCAAGTGCTGCTCGAACAAGGCAAAGATACTGTCCAGCATCGCCTAGCCTCTCGACTCCCCGAAGCGCAATTGAACGAGCGGACTCGGTGGCCCCCAGAGGGCTCCCTGGAGGAATGGATAGCGAAGCGCGGCTTCGGCGAAAACCTCGGCCGCCGAGGTATACGCGAGATTCATGCCCAGCTTGCTGGCCAGGGATGCCAGCACCTGCCACGCGGGAGCCGCCTCGCCCGAAGTCGCGAGCGCCGAATGGATGCGCTGAACCCGATCATCCCTGTTGGTGAACGTGCCGTCCGCCTCTGCCCAGGTGGCCACGGGCAAGGCGACATGCGCCTGATCGACCAGCGCCCCCTGGTGCGAAGCCAGAACCACCAGGGCTGACAACTTGCCCTTGGGCAGCGCCAGCGATTCGTTGCCGAGCACGAGTAACGCGGTCACCGCGCCCGAGGCTACGTCGGCGGCCAAGTCGCTCAGCGTTTGCAGCCAAGGCGGCGCGATGTGCTTCACGCCGGCCGTGTTGGGATTCTTGTCAGCGCTGACCAGGATGTCGTCCGACCAACCGGCCGCCCGGCCGCCAGCGTACGCGCCCTGGATCTTGAGTCCGTCGACGGCGAAACGCGCGAGCGCGTGCGTGTCTTCGTTGGTGGCCGCGAACGAGAAAACCACGCCCAGCGAATTCCCGCCCCCTGCCGTCGCCGCGCGCAGCAGGTGCGCCGCCTCGGCCAAGGCGACATCGAGCTTGGCGCGCTTGCCACCGACCATGGGAAGCAGCACGCGATTCTCATGTACGGCCTTGTATTCGAAGCGGCCTTCGTCGCACATCCAGAACTTGTTGACCGCGAGATTCTCGCGTGGCACCAGTCGACGAATCTTGCCGGACGAGGTATGCACCTCGATGTTGCAGCCCGTGGCGCAACCAGGGCAAATCGAGGGTGTCGAGGAAAGCTCCCAGGCCCGCCGTGCGAAGCGAAAATCCTTCGAGGTCAGGGCGCCGACCGGGCACACGTCCACGGTGTTGAGCGAGTAGGGATTGTCGAGACGCTGGCCAGGCGCCGTGGTCAGGATCTCGTGGCTTCCGCGATACGCCATGGTGAGTTCGGGCGCCTTGGCGACTTCGTTGCACACGCGAATGCAACGGGTGCACAAAATGCAGCGCTCTTGGTCGAGCATGATGTGCTTGCCCACGTCCACCACCTTGGCCTTGCGAACCTTGTCGCCCTCGTTGCGTGCCAGCTTGCCGTCCCAGTCGAAGTAGTGGCGCTGCAAACTGCATTCGCCCGCCTTGTCGCAGATGGGGCAGTCGATGGGGTGGTTGAGCAGCGTGAACTCGAGCATCTGGCGGCGGACGTCCAGCACCTTGGCCGAGTTGGTGGTGACTTCCATCTTGTCGGCGACCGTGGTGTAGCAGGACGGTACCGGCTTGGGCGAGCCTTTGATCTCGACCAGGCACTGCCGGCACACCGCCGGCGACGACAGCCCCGGATGCCAGCAGAAGAAGGGGATCTTCGCCCCCACCGTCTGGCAGGCTTCAAGCAGGTTCATGCCCTTCTTGAATTTGTGCTCCTTGCCGTCGACGAGAACGGTTACGGTATCGGTTGGTGGAGAAGTATCAGCTGCCATCTAGCGATCACACTCGCCGCCGATCATGTTGATCATGCCGAAGGTCGGCACCACGTCGGCGATAAAAAGTCCGGGAAGAACCTTGGTCAAGACGGCCAGGTTGGCGAAACAGGGCGGGCGCAAGCGGCATTTCACCGGCCGGCCGGTTCCGTCGGAGACGATGTAGAAGCCAAGTTCGCCGTTGCCGCCCTCGGTGAAGGAATAGATTTCGCCCGTGGGCACGTGCAGGCCATCCATGATGAGCTTGAAGTGCGCGATCATGGCCTCGATGGTGTTGTAGGTATCGCGTTTCTTGGGCAGGGCCACGCGCGGATCGTCGATGATGGTCGGCCCGGCGGGAATCGTGGCCAGCGCCTGATCGAGGATGCGCATGGACTGGAAGATCTCCTCCAGGCGAACCGCGTAGCGGTCGAAGTTGTCGCCGGTCGAACCGACCGGTACGTCGAAGTCGAAGCGGTCGTAGACCAGGTAGGGGTGATCCTTGCGCACGTCATACGCGAGGCCGGTCGAGCGCGCGACCGGACCGGTCAGGCCCCAACCCGCGGCGTCGGCCTTGGCGATCACGCCCACGCCGTCCATGCGGTCGCGGAAGATCTTGTTGCGTGTGAGCAGTTTGTCGGCGTCGCCGAGCGCCACGCGCACCTTGGCCAAGACCTCGCGCAGCTTGGCCGGCCAGCCTTCGGGCAAGTCGGCGACCACGCCGCCGATGCGCACGTAGCTGTGGGTCAGGCGCGCGCCCGAAACTTCCTCCAGCAGCTCCCACAGCCATTCGCGGCCTTTGATCAAATAGAAGAAGACCGTGAAGGCCCCCAATTCCATGGCGCCGGCGGCCAGGCACGTCAGGTGGTCGGTGATGCGCGAGATCTCGCCGACGATCACACGGATGTACTGCGCGCGCTCGGGGATCTTGCCTTCGATATCGAGCAGCTTCTCGACGGCGATGGCGTAGCCCACGTTGTTGAGCATGGGCGAGACGTAGTTCAACCGATCCGTGTAGGGAAAGATCTGCGTCCAGGTGGCGTACTCGGCTTCCTTCTCGAAACAGCGGTGGAGATAGCCAATCTGGATGTCCGCGGTCTTGATTTTCTCGCCCTCGACCTCCAGGGCGATGCGGACCGTGCCGTGCATGGCCGGGTGCGATGGCCCCATCATCAAGGGCATGGTTTCGGTGGGCAGATCGCCTTCGTTGTCGAAATCCGAGATGTCGGACTCGCCGAAGACCACGCGCCGAGGCGCTGTGAGCCTGGGAGTTGCTTCGCTGGCCACGGTTACACGCTCCCCGGAGGCCGGCGCAGAAGCGGCTGTCTTTTCTCTTTGGGGTAGTCCTTACGCAGGGGATGTCCTTGGAATTCCTGGTACATCAGAATACGCCGCAAATCCGGGTGGCCAGAGAAGCGCACGCCGTACATATCAAAGGCCTCGCGCTCGAACCAGTTGGCACCCAGCCACACCGGCACCAGGGTGTCGATGGCGGGATCCTTCTCAGAGACGCCGGCGAGCAGGCGCACGCGATACCTCTTCTCGATGGAATAGAGATGCAAGACGACGTCGAAGCGCGGTTCGCGCGGAGTACGATCCACGCAAGTGAGATCAACGAACATGTTCATCTGGGCAGCTGCATCGTCGCGCAGAAACTCCGCCACCTGCCGCCACGCAGGTGGAGACACGCGCGCCCACTCGTTGCCGTGCTGCGATCCGGTTTCCAGAATCTCGCCGTCGGTGAAGCGCTCGGTGAGCCTGTCGAGAACGATCTTCGCCATGAAGTTAGCCCCCTGCCTTTGCGGTGGCTCTAATTGTGGCCAGCGGGACGTCGAAGCCCTTCTCCTGTTTGAGCACGACCTGGCTGTGCCCTTCCCCGCGCTGGATGCGCTCTTGCAGCAGCACCAAGGCGTCGAGCGCCTGCTCCGGGCGCGGCGGGCAGCCCGGCACGTAAACATCGACGGGAATGACCTGATCCGCGCCCGGCATGACAGAGTAGTTCTGGTAGAAGCCGCCGGTCGAGGCGCACACGCCGAAGGCGATGACCCACTTGGGCTCGCACATCTGATCGTAGATGCGGCGAAGAATGGGCGCCTGGCGCTCGGTGATGGTGCCAACCACGATGAGCAGATCCGACTGGCGCGGCGAGAAGCGCGGAAACTCGGCCCCGAAGCGCGCGATGTCGTATTTGGGCGCCCACACCGCCATGAATTCCATGCCACAGCAAGCGGTGACGAAGGGATACTGGAAGAGCGAGAACTTGCGCGCCCAGTTGACGGCGTCGGCAAGCTTCGAGCTGTAAAACGTCAGCGGCATGATGCTAGCCCCAGCCAATCACGCCCTTACGCCAGGCGTAGACGAGCGCCACGAGCAGCACGGCCATGAAGGCTAGGGCCGCCCCGATGCCCAGAAAGGAAACTCCCGCGGTACACACCCCGACGCGCATCGGCCCCGCGCACGACAACTCGCGGAAGTTCACCGCCCAGGGATAGAGGAACGCGGCCTCGATGTCGAAAACGACGAACAGGATGGCGAGTGGATAGAAGCGCACGGGGAAGCGCCCGCGCGGGTCGCCAACCGGGTCCGAGCCTGCCTCGTAGGCGATGTTCTTGGCCGCGCTCGGCCGCCGCTCGCCGATGAATTTCGCCAAGGCGAGAAACTGCAGGGCAACGCCGATGCCGACGAAAATGACCAGAGAAACCGCGATGTATTCCGAACCCATGCTGATCGTCCGTGAGACGGTCTACATACTGTCCGGTCGAAGTCGGAACGTCAAATCAGGAGTTGTGGCAACGGGTTTGACTAAGAAGCCTTCACTCCCTAATCTTCACGCGATGCTCTCCTCCCGCACCCGACGATGCCTCCTTTCCGCGGCCGCCTTCGTCGCCGCCTGCGCATGCGCCAAAAACGCGCCGCGCGTAAAGCCCGCCGAGGCCGCGCCAGCCGCCGCCGCCAAACCCACGGGCGACAAAGCCGCTTCTCCGTCGACGGAGGAGAGTACGCCGCCAGCCGGGGTCGATATCGGCAAGCTGGATGATTTCGGGCGCAAGGTATTCTTCCGCGTGGTCAACCGCGAACCCTCGGCCTGCGGCAAGGGCCACAGCCTGCTCTTTTCCGCCAAACACGACACCGCTTGCCGCGCCTCCTTCTACGCCGTTCGCTACGTCGCGCATCTGGTCGATTCAGGATTTACGGACTCCGAAATCGGGGAGAAGGTGGAGAAACGCTTTCACTCCGACCGCCACCTGCGCATCGACGTGGCGGTCGCACCCAGCAAAGGCTCGGCGACCGCTCGCGTGACGGTGATCGAATTCGTGGACTACGAGTGTCCGCACTGCCGTCACGCCCAGGCGCTGATGCGCAAGATGATCGAGGAATACCCCAACGACGTCAAAGTCTACTTCAAGCACTATCCCCTGAGTTCCCATCCCAATGCGCGCCTGGCCGCAGAAGCCGCGGTGGCGGCCCATAAGCAGGGCAAGTTTTGGCCCTATAGCGAGAAAATTTGGGAGAATTCGGAAAACCTGACTTCCGCGGTCCTGGAAAAGCTGGCCAAGGAGGTGGGCTTGGATGTCGCCCGCTGGAACGCGGATCGCGAGTCGGAGGCGGTCAAGGCAGAGGTGCAGGACGACAAGTCGGAGGGCAACGATCTCGGCATCCTAGCCACGCCCAGCATCTACATCAACGGCCGCAAGTACGACGATCCGCTTGAAATCAACAGTTTCAAGGACTGGGTCGACGAAGAGTTGGGACGCTAGATCGCCCATGGCCGACCGAATCCTCGCCGAGACCCGCTTTCTGCGCATGGTCGATCGCGACGGCTGGTTCTTCGTGGAACGGCCCAATTCCACGGGCGTGGTCGTTATCGTGCCCATCACGCCCGAGCGGCGACTGCTGTTCGTCGAGCAGATGCGCGCGCCCATAGGCAAGAAGGCAATCGAGTTCCCCGCCGGCCTGATGGGCGACGAGCGCGGGCACGAGCACGAGGATCCCCTGGCTTCGGCCAGCCGTGAATTGGTCGAAGAGACTGGCTACCGGGCAGAAAATCTTGAATTGGTGTCCAGCACCGCCACTTCGCCCGGCATGACGAACGAAATGGTCCACTTCGTGCTGGCGTGGAACCTGGTGCGCGTGGCCCCCGGCGGCGGCGGCGACAACGAGAACATCATCGTGCACGAGGTGCCCATCGGCGAGGCGCGCGCCTGGTTGCAGGCGCGCGAGCGCGACGGACTGGTCATCGCGGCCAAGATATTCGCCGGGCTGTATTTCGCCAACGAGCGCTGGGGCTAGGATTTCACCGCGGAAGGCGCAAAACCCCGCAGGATATTCACCGCGCCTTCCGGGCCCTGCTCGACCATGGCCACCAAGCGAGGCCCGCTCGGACCGTCGACAACCGCGCACACCGGACCGGCGAGCTCGCGGCCTTGACTGAAGCTTTCCCAGTCCATGCGTTGCCCGCGGCCGAGCGTCAGGGTCTGGCTTTCATTCACCCTGACCATGGGCAGATGCGAAAGGGCATCGAGCGGCGAAAGCAGCGGCAACGCGCGACCATCGGCCACGCGGCTGGCAAGTTCGTCGAGCGTGATGGCCTGGTCGAGTCGAAACGGACCCGACATAGTTCGGCGCAGCGCCACGAGATGCGCTCCGGTTCCCAGGCGTTCGCCCACATCCGCGGCCAGCGAGCGAATGTAGGTACCCTTGGAGCAACGAATGCGCACGCGCGCGCGGTCCGGCGCCTCGAAAGACACCAGATCCAACGTATGAATCGTCACCTTGCGCGCGGCCCGTTCGACGGTCTGGCCTTTGCGCGCGTAGGTGTAAAGTGGCCGGCCATCGCGTTTGAGCGCGGAGTACATGGGCGGAATCTGATCGATCGCGCCTCGGAAATGCGCCAGCACGGCTTCGATGGCAGCTTCGGACAATCCGGTCACCGGCCGTTCGGCCACGATTTTCCCGGTCAGGTCGAGTGTGTCGGTCTCGACGCCGAAATGCACCTCGGCCTCGTAGCCCTTGTCGGCGTCGAGCAGGAACGCCAGCACCTTGGTGCCCTCGCCCATGCAGATGGGCAGCACGCCGCTGGCAAAGGGATCGAGCGTGCCGCCGTGCCCGACTTTCTCGCCCTTTTTTCCAAGCAGGGAGCGCACCCGCTTGACCACGGCAAACGAGCTCGGCCCGCTCTGCTTGTCGATGACGAGAAGGCTCACTCGGTCTTCTTGTCGGTGCCCGCGCCGACCTCTCGCAGAAGCTCGTCGATGTGAGCCTCTTGTTCGAACACGCGATCCACCTCGAAGGTGAGCGCGGGCGTGCTCTTCAGACGCAGCCGATCCGCGATTCGGCGGCGCATGAAGCTGGCGGCGCTGCCCAGGCCTTGGCGCAGACGCGCTAGGCTTTCGTCGTCCAGGCCATGCGCGGTGAAGAAGGCTTTGGCCTGGCGCAGATCCCCGGACACCCGCACATGCGTGAAGGTGATGATGCCAACGCCTCGCACACGCGGGTCCTTGATTTCCTGGCGCGCGACGATCTCGCCCAGGATTTCCCTGATTTCGCCCGCTACGCGCTCGGTTCTCTGGGTCATCGTCAGACAAATCCTAGATCATTTTCGGCCAAGGTGTCGTTCATGGTTTGGATCTCGCGCTCGACGTTGGTGACCTCGGCCGATTGCCGAATGAAGCGAACGACTTCGTCGAGCGCGGATTCGACAAAGCGGCGACCGCTGCCCACCACGGCCAAGCCCAACACCGCCTGCTGCCAAAGATCGTTTTCGCCCACCTCGGCGATGGCCAGATTGAACTTCTGTTGCGCCCGATCCTTCACCCGACGCAAGACCATGCGCTTCTCCTTGAGCGAGTGCACCTCGGGCAGAAACAGCGTCACGCGCGCGATTCCGACCGTCATGGCGAGAAAGGGCTCTTAGCGTCGGCCCGGCTTTTCGGTGATGGCCGCGTCCAGGGTGGCTGCCATGGTCTCGATCTCGAAGGCTTCGATAATGTCGTGTTCCTTCATATCGCCGTAGCCGTCGATGGTGATACCGCACTCGTAGCCGTGCGTGACCTCGCTGGCGTCTTCCTTGAAGCGGCGGAGCGAGGAAATGCGCCCGGTGAACACGACGACCGAGTCGCGCACCAAGCGAATCTGCGCCTTGCGCGTGATCTTGCCGTCGGTCACGGTACAGCCGGCCACGGTGCCGGCCTTGGCGATGTGGAAGACCTGGCGAACTTCGGCCTTGCCCATGGCCTTCTCTTTGGTGACCGGCGACAGCATGCCTACCATGGCCTTCTTCACGTCGTCGATGGCGTCGTAGATGATCTGGTACAGCTTGATGTCGACGCCTTCCTGATCGGCCAGGGCGCGCGACTTGCCCGCCGGGCGCACGTTAAAGCCAATGACGATGGCCGAGGATGCCTTGGCCAGGGTCACGTCGGATTCGGTGATGCCGCCCACGCCCGAGGAGATGACGCTCACGCCGACGGTCGGCGTGGACAAGTTGCGAAGCGCGTTGGCGATGGCTTCGACCGAGCCCTGCACGTCGGCCTTGAGCACGATGCGCACTTCCTTGACCGCGCCTTCCTTGATGCGGTCGAGGATGTTCTCGAGCGACACCCGCGTGTTCGCGCTGGCTTCCTTGCGCTTGCGCAACTCGCGGCGGTGCTCGACGAGGGCCTTGGCCGATTTCTCGTCGGCGACCACGTTGAAGAGTTCTCCTGCGTCGGGAACGCCTTCGAGGCCGAGCAACTCCACCGGCGTGGATGGCCCCGCTTCGGTGATGACCTGGCCCTTGTCGCCGAGCATGGCGCGCAACTTGCCGAAAGCCTCGCCCGCGACGACCAAGTCACCCAATCGCAGGGTGCCTTCCTTGACCAGCACCGTGGCGATAGCCCCGCGTGCACGGTCCAAGCGAGCTTCGACGACGTTGCCGCGTGCCGGCTTGTTGGGATTGGCCTTGAGCTCGAGCACCTCGGCCTGCAAGGCCAGCATTTCGAGCAGTTTGTCGATGCCGACCTTGGTCTTGGCCGAAACCTCGACATAGATGGTATCGCCGCCCAGATCCTCGGCCACAAGGCCCTGCTCCATGAGCTTGGTCTTGACCGAGGCAGGATTGGCACCGGGCTTGTCGACCTTGTTTATGGCGACCAGGATGGGTACCTCGGCGGCTTGCGCGTGCTTGATGGCCTCGATGGTTTGCGGCATCGGGCCTTCTTCGGCCGCCACCACGATGACCACGATGTCGGTCATCTGGGCGCCGCGGGCGCGCATGGCCGTGAAGGCCTCATGGCCGGGCGTATCCAGGAACACGACGTCGCCGGTGCTGGTGTGCACTTTGTACGCGCCAATGTGCTGAGTAATGCCGCCGGCCTCGCCCGCGGCCACGTTGGCCTTGCGGATGGCATCAAGCAACGACGTCTTGCCGTGGTCGACGTGGCCCATCACGGTGATGACCGGCGCGCGCGGAACCAAGTCCTCCGGGTTGTCGGTCTCGCCCTCGGCGATGAACTCGTCCTCGCGGAAAGCCGTCGACTCGATCTGGTAGCCGAACTCGTTGGCGATGAGCGTGGCGGTGTCCTGATCCACGCTCTGGTTGATGTTGACGCCCATCATGCCGAGCGCCCACAGCTTCTTGATGATCTCGTTGCCCTTCACGCCCATCTTCTGCGCGAGATCGGACACGCCGATGTTCTCGCCCATGCGGATCACGCGCTTGTGCTCGGCCGGGGTCGTGATTTGCGTCTGCTTGGTCTTCTTGCCGGCGGCCGCGACCCGCTTGCGTGGCGGTCCGCCCGGTCGCTGCCCAGGCGCCCCACCCGGCTGGCGCCAATCGCGCCCGCCAGGACCTCGCGAAACCAGACCGCTGCGACCGAGGCGCCGCAATTCTTCGTCGCGATCCTTGATCTCGATCTTGGGAACCGTGCCGTCCCGGCCTGGCATACCGGGAAGCTGGATGAATTGGCCCGTGGCTGCGGAGCCAGTGACCACCGGCTGCGGGATCTTGATGACCGGCGGCAAGGGCGCCGCGGGCTTGGCTTCCTTCTCGGCGGGAGGCGAAACCGGAGCGGGCTCGGGGGCGGCGGCTTCCACCGGCTCGGGTTCCACCGTCTCTTGCACGACGGGGGCCGGGGCGGCTTCCACCACCAGCGCGACCGCCACGCTCTCCACGACTTCCACCACCGGCTCGGGCGGCGCGGCTGCCGGCGCTGGCGGCGGTGACAATTCCACCACGACCGGCGGTGGGGTCGGCTCGGGCACGGCGAAAATCACGCGTGTCTCGGCCACGGGCGGCTCGCTCGGCTTCGCGACCGGAGCGGCGGGCTCGGCCGCCAGATGTGGTCGCGCCGGTGGCGCCCCGGGCAGACGCGAACGCCGACGGATAACGGTGTCGTTCAGCCGCGTTTCCACCAAGGATTCCTGCCGCTCGCGCTCGGTGGCGCGGCGGAACCGATCCGCATCGCTGGCGTCGAGGTTGGACATGTGATTGGCCACCTCGATGCCCAAGATGCGAAGCTTCGCCACCAGATCCTTGGGCGCCAAGCTGAATTCCTTGGCCAGCTCGTACACGCGAACCTTCGCGCTCGGGCCGCCTTGACCGGAGCCGTCGCCTCCGGAATCCCTACGATCGAAGCCGCTTCCTATCATCGTGTATTACCTGGTGAATTACCCTGCACGTTGGTCGACCGCCCGGACGCGAAATGCATCTGGGCCAAGAGAGTTTCGCTGCCCTGGACTTCGACTTGTTTGCGGAAAGCTCGCCCCATGGCGCCGGTCTTGATCGCGGCGGCCAAGCAGTTCGGATGCAGCCAGGCCCCACGCCCGCGCTTGCCCGCGCTCTCGTCCCGCGCAGCTTGGCCGCGTCCCCGACAGACCACGCGCACCTTCCCATCCGGCGCAATCAAACACACCAACTCGCAAGCAGGCCGTACCCTGCGACAACCGATGCAGGTGCGTTCGGGCGGCCGTGGCATGCGCATCGCCTTCCGTCATGCGTGTCCCTCGGCGACAGCGGCGTCCTTGTCGGCGACCGCCGCGGCCGCAGCCACGGCAGCATCGCGTTCCGCCTGCGCGCGAGCCCGCTCGATCTCCGCGGCCTTTGCCGCGGCGTCGATGATGCGAAGCGCTGCCTCGGGAGTGCCGATGCCTGGAATGGCGGCCAGCTCGGCCTGGGTGGACTTGGCCACCTCGGCCGCCGAACGCCAATCGGCGCGGAAAAGCGTCTCGGCCAGCTCGGGCGAGACACCGGAAATGGCGGCCAGCGAGGCCCGCGCCCGCTCCTCCATCTCCCGAACCTTGCTCTCCGAGTGAATGTCGATGCGCCAGCCGGTGAGTTGCGATGCCAGGCGAACGTTCTGGCCCTTCTTGCCGATGGCTAGCGAGAGCTTGTCGTCGGGCACCACCAGCTGCATGGTGTGGTTGGCGGCGTCGATAAGCACGCGCGACACCTCGGCCGGAGCGATGGCGTTGCATACGAAGCGCGCCGGATCGGCGTCGTAGGGCACGATGTCGATCTTCTCGCCACGCAGTTCTTGCACCACCGCCTGCACGCGCGAGCCCTTCATGCCCACGCAGGCGCCCACCGGATCCACGTCGCGGTCGCGCGAGTGCACCGCGATCTTCGAGCGCGCGCCCGCCTCGCGGGCGGTGGCCTCGACGCGCACGATCTTGTCGTAGATCTCCGGCACTTCCATCTCGAAAAGCTTTTCGAGCAGACCCTTGTGGGCACGCGAGATGATGATTTGCGGGCCGCGCGCCGACTTGTCGATGTCGACCACGTAGGCCACGATGCGGTCGCCGGCCCGGTAGGATTCGCGCTGCACCTGTTCGCGCACCGGCAAAATGGCCTCGGGTCCGCCGAGATCGACGACGATGTTGCCGCGCTCGAAACGACGCACGATACCAGATATCAGCTCGCCCTTCTTATCGCGGTACTGGTTGAAAACGTTCTCGCGCTCGGCTTCGCGCACGCGCTGCAAGATGACCTGCTTGGCGGTCTGCGCGGCGAAGCGGCCGAAGGTCTTCCATGCCCGGTTGAGCTTGAGCAGCGCCCCGTATTTGCCGTCTTGCTCCTCGGCCTTGGCCTGATCCTTGTCGTCGTAGAAGATCTGGAACAGAAGTTCGTCGCCGATGTCGGCTTGCAGGTTGAAGCGGTTGGCCTCTTCTAGGGTGATTTCCTTGGCCGGCTGGGTAACCGGTTCGGCCACCACGATGATCTGGGACAAGTCCACCCTCCCCGTCGCTTCGTTGAACGAAGCCTCCATCTCGCGATCTTCGCCAAACGCTTTCTTGGCCGCGGTCAGAATGGCTTGTTCGAGAGCCTCGACCAGCACCTTGCGTTCGATGTTCTTGTCCTTCGAAACCTGATCGAGAACTAGGCTCAAGCTTGTAGCATCGCTCATGACGTGCTCCTCGGTGTCGTTTGGACGCGGCCTTTGGAGGCCGTGGTGTCCGCCCCTGCTCCGCGGTGGAATTCGGCTTCCCAGTTCGGAACCAGGTTGGCGCGCACGATGCCGTCAATCGGCACCTGGTACGACTTGCCATCGCAGACGATCTGCACCTGTCCATCCTTGGCGCCCGCGAGAACGCCGGAGAAATTCCGACGCCCTTCCACCGCGTCTGTGCTTCGAATCTTCGCGTCTCGCCCCGCGAAGCGGTTGAAATCCCTTTCTCGACGTAGGGGCCGGTCAATCCCTGGCGAGCTGACCTCCAGCCTGTAGGTGTGATGGATGCAGTCCGCCACATCCAGCGTGGCGGACAGGTCGCGGCTAACCCGTTCGCAATCCTCGTGATCCACATACATAGGATCGAACACGGATGCGTCACCCTCGTCCTCCCCGGGCAGCTTGGGCCCCTCGGGTCGGTCGATGAACACGCGCAGTACCCACCCCTCCACCTCCCGATTCCACTGCAACTCGACAAGCTCCAGGCCGGCCCCTTGAATGGGGGGCTCTACCAGCCTCCAGAGATCGTCGATTTCTTTGCGCATTCGTTTCTTTCCTGCGATGCCTTCCGTGTTATGTGGGACTCGATTGGACAAAAAAAAGGCGGGCTTGCGGGCCCGCCCTCGTCCGGGTGTGCCTTATGATGTCTGCCGTTCTTAGCACGACCGCATTCCTTGCGCAATTGCCGGAACCCCGGTTGAACTTGGAAGCGAAGAGCGATAGGTGAATAGCAACCGCCCATCAATGGCGAGACAGGGAGAATCAACATGGCCAGCGCAATGCTTGGGGTAGGCGTCATCGGTTGTGGCACCGTTGGGGGAGGTGTCGTCAAGTTGCTCGTCGAAGAAAAGGAGCACCTCCTGCGCAAGACCGGTGTGGCCATCGAGCTGCGCAAGGCAGCGGATATCGACCCGGCAAAACGCGCCTCGACCGGCCTGCCGCCGAACCTGCTAGCGGCCGATGCCGCCGTAGTGCTGGGCGACCCCGAGATCGGCGTGGTGGTCGAGGTCATCGGTGGCCTCAAGCCAGCGCAAGCATTCATCGAAACCGCCCTGGCCGCGGGCAAGCACGTGGTCACCGCCAACAAGGAGCTCATCGCCAAGAAGGGACCCGAACTCCTGGCAATGGCGCGCAAGCACGGGGTCACCCTGCACTTCGAGGCCAGCTCGTGCGGCGGCATCCCGGTCATCCACGCCTTCGGACAGTCGCTAGCCGCCAACCGCTTCGAGATGCTGCTTGGCATTGTCAACGGCACGACCAACTTCATCTTGACCAAGATGCACCGCGAAGGCGCGGAGTTCGCCGATGTGCTCGCCGAAGCGCAACGCCTGGGCTACGCCGAGGCCGACCCGACCGCCGACGTGGATGGGCACGACGCGGCCTACAAGCTGGCCATCCTGGCCTCCATGGCCTTTGACAGCTCCTTCGACTACCGCGACATCCACACCGAGGGTATTCGCAATATCACGGCGCGCGATATCGCCATCGCCAAGAGCTATGGCTATGTCATCAAGCTGCTCGCCATGGGCGTGGCGCACAATGACGAACGCGTTGAGCTGCGCGTCCACCCGGTCATGGTTCCCAAGCGCCACCCGCTGGCCGCCGTGAACGATTCGTTCAATGCGGTTTTTGCGCGCGGCAACTATGTTGGCGACGTCATGTTCTACGGTCGCGGGGCCGGTCAACTGCCCACCGCATCGGCGATTGTCGGCGACATCATCGACTTGGCCATGCACCAAAACAGCGGTGGCACCAGCCCACGCATGAACTTCGGCTCGCTCAAGAAGTCCGTCGTGCCCATGGGCGAGGTCAAGACCCAGTTTTACCTGCGCCTCGACGTCAAGGATCGCCCCGGCGTGCTCGCCACCATCGCCAAGATCTGCGGCGACTGCGGCGTCAGCATCAGCGCGGTCACGCAGAAGGAAGCCACCGGCGAATCCGTCGAGCTGGTCATCTTCACCCACGAGGTCGCCGAGGCGGATTTCCAGAAGGCCGTGAGCGAGATCGGCAAGCTCGACGTGGTCGTGGGCGTACGCTCCCTCATCCGCGCGCACGTGTAGCCAGCGCCTACGGCTGAGGGCGCACCTTGGGATTGTAGAGGCGCTGGTGCGCTTCGCGCAGGATGGCCGGGATGAGCGCGCGGAATGGCGAGTCGGGCAACGCGGCGGTCATCTCGGCGTCGTCGAACTTCTCGGCGCGCGCGCCAGGCACCCACACATCCTCGGGACTCATGGCCATGTAGCGCTCTTGCGCGAAGTCGAGGAGATCATAGGCCAGCACCAGGTTGCGCAACCAGAGGATTCGCCGCACGTTGACCTTGCCCGGCAGATCCTGCCATTCCGGCAAGCCTTCGATCCAGCGCCCTGCGAACTCGTCGCCCAATGCCTCGCGGTAGGCCGCGCCCAGCCTTTCCACGATGGGCGCCAAGACGGGCCCCGGATCGGCAAGCAAGGGCAATACCCTCAGGTGTTCGTCGAAATCGGTGGGCCGGGCCGCGCCCAAGGACAAAGTGTGGAGGTCGGGATGGGACAGGCACCACAGGTCGTTGAAGACCATGGGCGATAGCGGTTCGCACAAGGCGCGCAATTTGGCCGAGGGGCGGTGCAGGCGGCCGCCCTTGTCCGTTGGGCTGATGATGAAGGTGCCCATGGCGTGCCGGCGGGCCGCCTCGAGAACCGGCTGATGGTCCTGGAAAAGGCAGTAGTAGTGGAAATTGACGTAGTCGAAGCGGTCCGACTCGATCAAGCGCAGGATAATCGCCGTCGGCGCGTGGGTCGAAAAACCGATGTGCCGAATGCGCCCCTGCTTGCGCCAGCGATCCAGAACCGCCAGGCAGCCCTTGGGCGCCAGGGCTTGCTCGACCAGAGCCTGGTCATTGATGCCGTGAAATGCGAACAGGTCGAGGTAATCGATATTGAGCTGCTGGAAGGACTCCCCGAGCTGGACTTCGAATTCCTTGGGGTTCGCCGTTGGGCGAATCTTGGTCTGAAGAACGAAGCGATTCCGCGGGTGGCGCGCCAGAGCCGGCCCCAGCTGAGCTTCGCTCGTGCCATAGCCCCGCGCGGTTTCGACATGGGTGATGCCTAAGTCGAGCGCGCGGTCGAGGGTCGCCTCCAGATTCTTCTGGCTGGCTAAAGAGGTCTCTACGCCACGAGTCCACGACCCTTGGTAGCGCATGCCACCGAGGGAAAAGACGGGAAGCGCCAGATTGGTTCTGCCAAAGCGTCGGTAGAGCACGGTTGCCGAGTTTAGCCCCTCTTGGGTCCGGTTGCGAAACCACAGAACGAGGGGAATTCCTCGGCTCGATCATTCCTTCCCACAGCGGAAGGTCATTGCATCCGGGCGAGATAGGCGTAACGGAAACGCAACATCGGCGCCACTGCACGAGCAATGACGTCGTCCTGTACAGCAACCGGAAGCCGATTCGGTGCGCTAGGAGACGAGCCAAATGATTCGGACGCCACCTTGGACAATAGCGGATCGAACTTTCAACTTGAGGGTCCTACGATGAACAATGCGACGTTTGCTCTTGTAGCAATGGTTCTTGCGGCCATGGCTGCCTCATGCAGCAGTAGCCCGTCGAACAATCCAGGCACGGGAGGAAGTTCGAGCGCGAGCGGTGGATTCGCAACCGGAGGCGGTGGTCCCGGAGGCAGCGCCACCGCTGGCACCGCGAGCGGCGGTTCTTTCGGCACCGGAGGCGCCACGGGTGGCTCGGGCGTGGCCGCAACCGGAGGGATTGCCACGGGTGGCACCGCAAGCGGCGGTTCTTCCGGCACAGGAGGCAAGGCTGCGGGCGGAAGCACGGGCACGGGTGGATCCCCGATGGCGACCGGAGGCACCACGGGCTCCGGCGGGGCCTCCGCCGGAGGGACCAGTGGGGACGCCGACACCGGCAGCGGGGGAGTAAGCGGCGGCGGAGATGCAAGCGGTTCGGTCAAAAGCGCCGGCTGCGGCAAGACGCCCACGCTAAACAACAGCCCAGGCACGACCATCAGCTACAACAAGGTCGCGAGCGGCCGTCAGTACATCCTTCGGCTCCCCGACAACTACGACAACAGTCACCCGTACCGCCTCATCCTCTCGTACCACTGGGCCACCGGCAGCGCGAGTCAGGTCTTCAACTGTCATACCGAAGGAATCGATTGCTACACGACCCAAAGCCCATTCTTTGGGCTCTTGGCCCTCGCAAACAACAGCACCATCTTCATCGCCCCTGACGGAACCGGAGGTCTTTGGTCCAACACCGGGGGGGCCGATGTGACGTTCACCGATGACATCCTCAAACAGGTCGAGGCCGACCTGTGCATTGACACGTCGCACGTCCAACTCGAAGGATTTAGCATGGGCGGGGCCATGACGATCACCCTCCTCTGCCAACGCCCGGGTGTGTTCAGCGCTGGAGTTGCCCACTCTGCCGGAGGGCAGCCGATGCCCGCGACCTGCCAGCCTGTCCCCTACTTCGCTTCGCTCGGCTCCCAGGAGGGGGGTGGCCAGACCTCCACGGCCGATTTCTTCGCCAAGTCGAACGGGTGCACGGCTGCGACCTTGCCCACGGCGCCCACCGGCGGCCACGTCTGCTCGGATTACAAGGGCTGCTCGGCTGGCCATCAGACACGCTTTTGTCCGTTTGACGGCGGCCACACCCCATCGCCCAGAGATTCGGGCCAGAGCACGACGTGGATGCCCAAAGAAGTGTGGACGTTCCTTTCCCAATACTAGCCAGGCCAAGCCCGCAGCATGCGGCGGAGAGGCGTATGGAACTCCTCCCCGGGTACTGTGCGCCACGAACGTGCCCCTCGGTGATAACCCAATCCCGAGACCGCAGAGCGACGGGCAACGGTACTCCAGCGCTCGGAAATCTTCGCGACTATCTTCACGGCTCCCAGTGTATGGTAATATCTGTACCATGACTGTGACCATGGATTCTGCCGGACGGCTGGTGATTCCCAAACAGGTTCGCGTCGAGGCTGGACTGCTTCCCGCCGTTCCGCTCGAGATCCGCTGCCGCGACGGCCTCATCGAGATTGAGCCGGCGACTCGCAAGGTCAGGCGCATCAAGAAGGGCCGGGTTGCGGTCGCCGTTCCCGCCGAGGCAGGCCAGGCGTTGACGACCGACATCGTTCGCCGGACACAGAAGGACCTGCGCGAGAGCCGCGGGTGAGTCGCGACGCGGTGGACACCAGCGTCGTGGTCGCGGCGCTGCTCGGCTGGCACGAGGATCACGCGCCGGCGCGCGCGGCCCTGGAAGCTGGCTTGGCCGCGGGCCGGTTGATCGTCCCCGCGCCCGTGCCGGTCGAGGCGTATTCGGTCATGACCCGCTTGCCTGCGCCACATCGAATCAGCCCCGCCGACGCCGTCGCACTGCTCGGCGACACGTTTCGCGATGTCACCGTGATCGCACTCGAACCGAAGGAGATCTGGACGCTGCTCGCCTGGCTCGACGAGCGCAAGATCGCTGGCGGTCGCGCCTATGACGGCCACATCCTGGCCTGCTCGAAGAAGGGACGTGCTCGCCGGCTCTTCACCCTCAACGCAAGGGACTTCCTTGCCTTCGACGAGCCCGGCATCGAGATTGTGCGGCCGGGCGAGTAGCGGCTGGTGATGCAATTCTGGATATGTCTCCGAATACGTCTCGACGGCACCACACCCGCGCGCCGCGTGCAGGCAATCCTCCGGTGACTATAGTCAATGAGCATGTTACGTTAGGTTCCATGGTTTCCATCCAAGTCTCGGAGTTCAAGGCAACCTGCCTTTCGGTGATAGAGCGTGTCCGAAGGACCGGACAAGCGGTCCGCATCACAAAGCACGGTGTCCCGGTCGCGGAGCTCGTTCCATCTCGACCGCAGGCCAAGGGCAAGCGCCAGGGCTTTCTTGGCAGCTTGCGCGGCACGGCTGGTCTCGCCGGGGACATTCTTTCTCCCGTGCTCACCGATGACGAATGGACGAAGGGCCTACTTGACGACGACAAGAAGGCTGGCCGACGGTGAGACTCCTGCTCGATACCCACGTCCTGATCTGGGCAAGGCTCTCTCCAGAGCACCTTTCCGAAGCCGCCAGCGAAGCTTTAGAGGACGAGGACAACGAGCTTTGGTATTCGCCAATCAGCGCCTGGGAAATGCTGCTCCTTGCCGAAAAGAAGCGGCTCAAGATCAAGGGTGATCCCTACCATTGGGTGGAACTCGCGCTGGAGGGTTTGCAGGAGGCGCCGCTCAACAAGCACGTTGCAATGGAAAGCTGTCGTATCAAGCTGGCCCACAAAGATCCCGCCGATCGCTTCATCGCCGCCACGGCGCTCGTCTACGACCTTGTCCTGGTTACCGCCGATCGGGAACTATTGCAATGCCCTGCACTGAAGACCCTTAGGCTCCAATTGCGCTAACCCTATTGGGCTCGGTTCTGAAGGGCACAGCCCGTCAGGTTGCCCGTACCGCGGAGGCGCAGTATGTCTCCCGATGATCGCCTCATGCAAATGCCGGCTACCTTATACCGCTTGGTTTGGGTGTCGCACCGGTGTTACACTTCCGTTGGAGACAGGAAAAATGCCAACAGCCAAGAAGCGGATCAACATCACGGTCGACGACAGGATCTACGAGGCGCTGGAGCGACTGTCGAGCGAGCGAGACCAGTCGGTTACAGGTGTAGGACTCAGCTTGATCGAACAGGCTCTGGAGTACCAGGAGGATCTGTATTTCTCTCGCGTTGCCGACGAGCGGCTGGGCAAGAAACAGAAGCGGATCCCTCATGAAACGGTTTGGGCTTGAGCTATCGGATCGAATATCTGGAAAGTGTCGTTCGGGAAGACATTCCAAGGCTATCCAAGGATGTTCGCAAGCGAATCCGCAGGGCCATTGAACAGAACCTCGCATCTCACCCCGTCGAGCTTGGCAAGCCCCTGCGGTACAGCCTCAAGGGTGCACGGCGGCTGCGTGTGGAGGACTGGCGTGTCGTCTACACGATCAAGCCACCAGACGTAGCGCTCATCGTCAAGATTGGCCACCGCAAGGAAGTCTACGAGACGTGACTCGATCCGACTTTCGCCACGGGCTGCTACGCCTGGGTGGCCCCTGTAGACCGTTGCGTTGGAGAGAGCTTGTGCCGCTCACCTACGCGGCCGAAGTTGTCGGCGAGGAGCGGATTGTTCCGCTGCTTCCCTGACGAAAACGTCCCGCGCACTGTCCAAGAAGACGCCGTTCCTGCTGTCGAGATCCTTCAGAATGGTCAACGGATCTTCGCGCCGAATTTCGGCATGACGGCGCGAGGTCTCCTTGCCCGGCAACTTCACCTGGCAATCCTCGTCGCGACCAAGCAGGACACGTGCGTCGGTCAGCAAGGAGAGCATCCCGCGCGAAGTGGGAAAGCCCCAACGGATGGCCAGCACGGGCTGTCCCGATAACCCTGACGCCGTCCCCTGCGACGGCATGGTGGTCTGGGCCGAGTGCGTTATCATCGGCCGGCATTAAAGGATATGAGGCACCGAAAGTCCATCTCTGCGCAGACTCCGAACCCCTTGCCTGCGACCAACTCGCCGCCCTACGATAGGGCGCATGCTTCCTTCCTACGCCCATGGGATTTCGTCCGTACCGCTGCTTGGCGAGACCATCGGAGAGAACCTGCGCCGCACGGTCGAACGCTTCGGGGATCGCGAAGCTCTGGTGTCATGCCACCAAGGCTACCGTGCCAGCTACCGCCAGCTCTGGCAGGAAACCGGCATCATCGGGCGGGCGCTCATGGCCCGCGGGGTGAAGAAGGGCGACCGGGTCGGCCTGTGGTCGCCCAACCGCTACGAATGGGTGGTCACCCAATACGCGACCTCTCGCATCGGTGCCATCATGGTGAACATCAACCCGGCCTACCGCAGTCACGAACTCGAACATGTGCTCAAGCAGTCGGCGTGTTCGCTGCTCGTTCTGGCGCGCGGGTTCCGACAGACCGACTACGTGTCGATGTTCAGGGAGGTCGAGGCGCGCCTGCCCGAGCACATCAAGTCCATCGTCCTCGACGACGATTGGCATGCCCTGCAAGAAGACGCCAAGCACGTGTCCGAGGAGGAACTCGCCCACCGCGAGCAAACCTTGGATCCCGACGATCCTATCGACATCCAGTACACCAGCGGCACCACGGGTTTTCCCAAGGGCGCCACCCTCTCCCACCACAACATTCTCAACAACGGCTACTTCGTCGGCCGCACCCTCAAATACAGCGAAAAGGATCGCATCTGTATCGCGGTGCCGCTCTACCACTGTTTCGGCCAGGTCATGGGCAATCTCGCGGCGACTTCGCACGGGGCCTGCATGATTTTTCCCGGCGAGGCCTTCGACGCGGGCACCGTGCTCGCCACCGTCGAGAAAGAGCGCTGCACCTCGCTCTACGGTGTGCCCACCATGTTCATCGCCGAGACCGAGCACGCCAACTTCGCCAAGACCGACTTCGCCAGCCTGCGCACCGGCATCATGGCCGGCTCGCCCTGCCCCATCGAGGTGATGAAGCGCGTGCAGAAGGACATGCACATGCCGGAAATCACCATCTGCTACGGCATGACCGAGACCTCGCCGGTGTCCACGCAAAGCAAGGTCGACGACCCGCTCGACAAACGCGTGGCCACGGTCGGCTGCGTGCACCCCAACCTGGAAATCAAGATCGTCGACGCCACCACCGGCCGCGTGGTTCCGCGCGGCGAGGTGGGCGAACTGTGCACGCGCGGCTATTCCGTCATGCTCGGCTACTGGGACGACCCCCATTCCACCCGCCAGGCCATCGATGCCGCCCGCTGGATGCACACCGGCGACCTGGCCACCATGGACGGCGACGGCTACGTCAACATCGTCGGCCGCATCAAGGACATGGTCATGCGTGGGGGCGAGAACGTCTACCCGCGCGAGGTCGAGGAGTTCCTCTACACCAAGCCGGAGATCGCCGACGTGCAAGTCATCGGCGTGCCCGACGCGAAATACGGCGAGGAGCTCATGGCGTGGATCAAGCTACGCCCCGGCGTCAGCATCGCGGGCGACGAGTTGCGCGCCTTCTGCAAGGGCAAGATCGCGACGTACAAGATCCCGCGCTACTGGAAATTCGTGGACGCCTTCCCCATGACGGTCACGGGCAAGGTCCAGAAGTACAAGATGCGCGAGATCGCCGTGGAAGAGCTGAAGCTGCAAGGCGCCGCCAACATCAAAACGGCGTAGCCCCTACTTCACCTGATCAAAGAAGCGGCCCCAGCGAATCGACTTGAACCAGTCGACGATTCCCGATGGCGTCAGCCCGCCGCGGCTGGGATCGCGCGACCACCACACGACGAGCGCGCGACCTTTGATGAGTTCGTAGGGCACGAAGCCCCACACGCGCGAGTCCTTGGAGTTGTCGCGGTTGTCGCCCATGGCGAAGTAGTTCCGCTCGGGGATCTTCACCGGTCCGAAATCGGATGGGCCGAGGCGAGGATCCTGATGAACCAAATGGCTCTTCTGATCGAGCTGCTCGAGCCATGCCTCGCAGGGATGGCGCATGCCCTCGCCGCCGGGGTCGAGTTCGTCGTCCGAGCTGCACGGTCCGGCCACGCGTTCGCGCGACATGGGGCGTCCGTCGATGAACACCTCGTTGCGCCGCACCTCGATGGTCTCGCCGGGCAAGCCCACCACGCGCTTGATGTAGTCCACGCTTGGATCCGGCGGGTATTTGAAGACGACGATGTCGCCGCGCTTGGGCTTGCCGAGTTCGGCGATCTTGGTGTTGGTGAAGGGAATGCCCACGGCGTAGGAAAACTTGGACACGAAGATGTGGTCGCCCACCTGCAGCGTCGGAATCATCGACCCGGACGGAATCTGAAAGGCCTCGACCACGAAAGCGCGCAGGAGCAAGGCCACGCCCAAGGCAAGCCCGATGGATTCGAAGTACTGACGGGCCGTCGACTTGCGCGCGAAAGCCAGGTGCTCGTCCGTCTTGGCGTCGAGATCGCTAAGCGCCCGCCGCATGCGATCCAAGTCGCGGCCCTTGCGCGCCGCCTCGACCTCGTCGAGGGCGGACTTCATGATGACGTTCACCGACTCGGGAATGCGGTAGCGCTTCTTCTTGAGAATGCGCCGGACCTCGCCCGACAGGTGTTTGGCCTCGTCTTTCGCGCGTGACCACTGCCGATAGGACTGCCAGGATGCGAAAATGCTCATGGGCATGGCTAATCTACCTTGAGGATGGCGAGAAACGCCTCTTGCGGTATCTCCACGTTTCCGACTTGCTTCATCCGTTTCTTGCCTTCCTTTTGCCGTTCGAGCAGCTTGCGCTTGCGCGTGATATCGCCGCCATAGCACTTCGCCGTCACGTTCTTGCGCAGGGCCTTGACCACCGTCTTGGCGATCACGCGCGACCCGATGGATGCCTGGATGGCGACCTCGAACTGCTGCATGGGAATAAGTTCCTTCATCTTGATGCACAGGTCGCGGCCCTTGATGTACGAGGTCTCGCGATGGACGATAGCCGACAGCGAGTCCACGCGATCTCCATTCACCAAGAGGTCGAGCCGGCACAGATCCGCGCCGCGATAGCCCTTGGGCTCGTAGTCGAGCGAGGCATAGCCGCGCGAGACCGATTTCATGCGGTCGTAGAAGCCAAATACCACTTCGGTCAGCGGTAGGTCGTAGTGGATCATCACCCGCCGCTCGCCCGCGTAGCTCAGGCTGGTCTGGACTCCGCGCCGCTCCTCGCACAGTTTGAGCAAGCCACCCACGAATTCGGGCGGGGTGTGGATGGTCGCGGCGATGATGGGCTCCTCGATGCGCTCGATTTCGCCCTCTGACGGAAACTTGGCGGGGTTGTCCAATTCGACCACGCTGCCATCGCGCCGCACGATTTGGAAACGCACGGTGGGCGCGGTCGTAATCAGGTCCAGGTCGTACTCGCGTTCCAGGCGCTCCTGCACGATTTCCATGTGCAGAAGGCCGAGAAAGCCGCAGCGAAAACCAAAGCCGAGCGCCGCCGAGACCTCGGGCTCACGGCTGAAGCTGGCGTCGTTCAGGCGCAACTTGTCGAGGGCATCGCGCAGATCCTCGTAGCGCGCCGGATCGGTGGGGAAGATTCCGGCGAAGACCATGGGCTTGGCCGGCTGGAAACCCGGCAGCGCCTTGTCGCAGGGTTTGCTCGCCTCGGTAATGGTGTCGCCCACGCGCGCGTCCGCGACCTCCTTGATCGCCGCCGTGATGAAACCCACCTCGCCAGGTCCGATCTCGTCGACTTCCTTGGGAAAGGGCGCGAACGCTCCCAAGCCCACGATTTCGTAGTCGCGGCCGGCGGCAAGCAGGCGAATTTTCTGCTTCGCCCGCAGCGTCCCGTCGACCACGCGCACCAGCAGCACGACGCCGCGGTAGCTGTCGTACCAGCTGTCGAGCAAGAGCACCTTGAGCGGCTTCTGCGCATCGCCGACCGGCGGAGGAACACGCTGGACCACGGCCTCGAGGATCTCCTCGATGCCACGGCCGTCCTTGGCCGAGGCCAAGATGGACCCGGAGGCGTCGATGCCGATGACCTCTTCGATCTGGCGCTTGGCATTCTCCGGGTCGGCGGAGGGCAGATCGATCTTGTTGATGACTGGAACAATGGCCAGATTGTTCGCGGTGGCCAGGTATACGTTGGCCAGGGTTTGCGCCTCCACGCCCTGCGAGGCATCCACCACCAGCAGCGCGCCCTCGCACGCAGCCAGGGAGCGCGAAACCTCGTAGTGAAAATCAACGTGGCCGGGCGTATCGATGAGGTTGAGCTCGTAAGTTTGCCCGTCCTTGGCGTTGTACGACAAGCGCACGGTGGCGGCCTTAATGGTAATGCCACGCTCCCGCTCCAGCTCCATGTTATCGAGGAACTGGTCCTTCTGCTCGCGCTGAGTCAGCGCGCCAGTAAACTCGATCAGGCGATCAGCCAGCGTGGATTTGCCGTGGTCGATGTGGGCAATGATAGAGAAATTGCGAATGCGTTGGGTCGGGGTCGGCACTTCGTTACACTTTCCAGGCTATTTGCCAGGCTACTTGCGTATCACGTCGAGAGTGAGTTGCCCGGGAAGATGCATCTTCTCCCTCTCCAAGACCATATCGATTCCTTGGCGAATGTATTCCGCCACCGGCACCTTGGTCTTGTGGTGCAGGAGTTTCAACTGTTCGTTCTGTTCGGCGGTGATGTACACGGTCGTCGAAATCTTGTTCCGTGCCATGGCAGGACCATGCATGACCATATGTCAGGTGTCAATGCGCGATTGCCGCAGGTTCCGTGACGAAATGGATGGCAAAAGGCCACGACAACCGGCGCCCTGGAATATTTTTGGCCTAGCTCTTGCCGCAACCCCGCACTTGGCCTAGCCTAACCAGCATGCGACACCTCCAGGCTAGGATGGACCGCGGCTCGTTTGCAATCGCGCGTCTTTTGCCCTTCGGACTTGGCCTCGTGGCCTTCGCCATGGGCTGTGGCAGCACCAAGAACCAAACCATGGGAAGTGCTGGTACCGATCTGAAACTCTCGCAGTCCGATTTCGGCGCGAAGTTCGACCGGTCCCGCTGCGACGACCGTGGCAAGCAAGTCGTGACCCTGGACGCGAACGGCGACGGCAAACCCGACGTCATTAAACTCTTCACGACGGCGATGCAAGACGGCCACGAGGTTCAGCAGCTGGTGTGCAAGCAGACCGACTTGGACTTCGACGGCAAGATCGATCTCGTCCAGTACTACGGCCCCAATGGCGACATCGTCATGGACCAGTATTCGATGGACTACAGCGGGAAGTTCAACGGCACGACCTTCTACCAGGAAGGCAAAAAGGTTCGCGCCGAGAAGGACATGAATTTCGACGGCAAGCCCGACTACTTCGAGTTCTACGAGGGCGGAAAGCTGACTCGGGTCGAGCGCGATCGCGACGGCGACGGCAAGATCGACGAATGGCAGTACTACGAGAACGGCCACCTCGACCGCATCGGATACGACACGACCGGCTCGGGCCGCGCCGACAAATGGGAACGCAACCCCGAAGGCGGCACGGAGGCACCCGTGGCGCAAGAAGGTGGCGCGGCGACGCCCGAGACAGCGGCGGCGGCAGCCGCCGCCGACGCCGCATCCAAAGGCGCTCCCAAGGCCGAGCAGGCCCCTCCCAAGAAGTAACGGTCGCATCGGTAGAGGATTTCCCTGACCGACATCGATCGACGCTGGGGTGGTCCGCGGATGGCGCTCGACGCTACCGCGATCATCCGTCTGGACCTACGAGGTTCCGCCACGCATTCCCGCATCGTAAATGCCAGCGCACGCGGCATCCTCTTAGTCATGCCCGACGCCCGCCCGGTGGGAACCAAGATACACATCACCGTGCAGCTGGCCGAACCTCCGCGCGAAATCAAGGTCTCGGGCATCATCGTTCACTGCAACACGGCCGAAAACATCAATCCCCAATTCGCGGCCAAAGCGGGCATCCTGCTCACGGTCTCCGGTCCCGACTGGCAAGAACTGTGCGCCCAGCTCGCCGTCGTGCCGGTCAAGTGACGGTGGAATAGCGCACGACCTACAGACCGAGGCGCTTCTTCACCTTGGAGAGCGGGATCGGTTTCTTGCCCCTGGCCTTCATCTCGGCCAGAGCTTCGCGCGCATCATCGGCGTCGATTCGATCTTCCATGGCTTCGAGTAGCGCCAGATCCTCCGCCGGCACGATGGCGGCCAGGGTGTGGCCGTAGCGGGTCAGCGCCACGCGCTCCTTGGCGTAGGATGCCCGGTTCACCACGTCGGAGAACCGCTTGCGCGCCACGGCGGTGGAAACCTTCGTCATGCCTATGTTGTACACCATGGACGAGATGCCGTCGAAGCTTTCGACGTATTCGAGACGGTCTCAAGTGGCGAGCAACTTTGGCGCGGGGTTGCCGATAGAATGGCATGCGTATTTGCCTGTTCCTTGCCTGCACGGTGGTTCTCGCCCTACCCTCTGACCATGTCGAGGCGCAACCAGCACCACGTGTTTGCGACGCTTGCCGTCCTTGCGTGCCTTTGCACGTGGTTGGTCTGGGCGGGCACGCCCGCGCGGAAGCCTGGGCTGCACGTAGATCTTCTGGATGTGGGGCACGGCGACGCCGCGCTCATCACGTCACCCACGGGCAAAACCGTGCTGGTCGATGGCGGCATGGAAGAAGCCGGCCCCGGTATCGTCTCGTTTTTGCGCGGCAAGAAGGCGTGCCCGCTCGACATGATCCTGCTCACCCATCGCCACGCCGACCATCTTGGCGGGCTGGCGCATGTCGTCGAGTCGTGTGGCACGCGCCTGTATCTGGACGCGCCCTATCCCCACGAGAGCAGCATCTACGCGAAACTTCTGCGCGTGCTCGAAAGCCAGCATGTGCCGGTTCGCCAGGCCGAGCGTGGACGTGTCATCGATCTGGGGGATGGCGCTCGGTTGCTTCTTCTCGGCCCACCGTCTCCCACCATCGTGGGTGGGGACTCGGACGTGAATGCCAACAGCGTGGTCAGCCGCCTCGACTATGGCAATGGCAGCGTGCTCTTCGCGGCGGATGCGGAAGAGCTGGCCGAAACCTGGCTTCTTGGAAGCGGCGCCAGTCTGCGCGCCACTGTCCTGAAAGTTGGGCACCACGGCGGCAGGCATTCATCGACGCTCAAATTCTTGCAGGCCATCTCGCCGCTGGCGGCGATCATCAGCACCGAATCTGGGGATGCCAAACATCCCCATCCCGAAACCCTGGCACGCTTGGCGCAGGTGGGAGCGCAAGTCTTTCGCACCGACTTGGACGGCACGATTGCCGTGGAAATGGACGGCGCCTCGGTCACGGTGCGTGGCCGTGCGCGCGTGGAGGTATTCAAGACGCCATGACCGAGACAAGAACGACAACCCTGTTCATCGACGAGATCGAAGACGACAGCGCCCGGCTGCTCCTCGACCAGCGCAGCTTCACCATCCCACGCGCGCTGCTGCCCGAGGATTCCCACGAAGGCGAGTGGCTGACCCTTTCGGTCGCGCGAACCCCGCCGCCTGCCGGCGACACCGCCGCCCGTCGCGGGCGCATGGGTGCCGACGATCCCGGCGGAACCATCAAACTCTAGGCGAGGGTCTACGCCTCCAAACCCGCGTCGGGCCATTCGACTATCCTTCAGGCTGAAGCAGATTGTCGAATGCCTGGGTCATCTCGGCGACTAGCGAATCCGGGACTCTAGGTAACAGCGGAAGATACCAAGTATCAAATGGCCCAGCGCCAATGAAAAGAGTGCAAATGGCTAGAAGCTCCTCCACCATGAGGTTGACCGCTACCCCACGACTTCCAGAAACTCCGCGATCACGCGTACCTCCCCGTCCTTGCGCCGCAGGTGAATGGGCTTGAAGTCGGGGTTATCCGAGCGAAGCTCGATCTCCTTGGCGCCGCCATCCTTGCCAACGCTGGCCACGTGCCACCGCTTGAGCGTGTAGCTGCCGCCGTGCTCGGGGTCGGTGTCAGCGCGTAGCTGCACCACAACGCGCTTGCCATCGAGCGCGGTGGGCGCGGGCGCCACGCCACCGGGAAACAAGCGGAATAAAGCCCAGCAGCCGTCTGGTATCGCGGTTTCCATCGAGCGCCCTGCGACCTTGGCCACGAACATGCGGCGGTCGGGGATGTGCTGGGCGTGGACCTTGGCCCAACCCATGATCTGCGGTGCTTGCGACTCGCCGAAACCGCCGGCTGCCGCGGCCAGGTCGTGCACAGGCAGAGCGCAACGGTACTCCTCGACGGGCGGCACGCTGTCCAGGATCTCTAGCTTCGATGTTCGGTTGAGCAGCGGCTCCATGTCGGGCAGCAAGGGCAGCCGCTCTTGGTGGTGCAGTAGATCCGCGATCTCCTTGCGCGACTGCTGGCCCCACCAGGTGATGTCCTTGCGGTCCGCGGGCTCGTTTTCCAGCAACAGGATGTAGTGCCAAGGCTCGCGGTCGTGCTCGGTCAGCAGCTCGCAGTAGCGCTGACCGCGGCGGGCTTTCTCCTTGTCCCGGTCGTCGTAGCGGCCCTTCACCTCGATGATGAAGTTGTGGAAGACCTCGCCGATGTGGGCGCGCGCGATGAAGTCCGGGTAGTAGTGCGACAGCATCCCTTGCCAGTCGTACTCGATGAAGTACCCGACGCCGCTGCGGTGGTTGTAGACCCAGCCGGTCACGTCCTTGGCCTCGTCGAGCAACCGCGCCACCGCCTCCTCGTCGGCGTTTTCGACCGCCGCTCTGTCGTAGCTGCTCTTCTTGGGCGCATCGAAGACATGCTTCTTGAGCGCCTGATAGCCGGCCAGCTCCTCGGTCTTGCGCTCGGAAAGCTGCGCTTCGCTGGCCCGCCGCTCGGCAAGGATTGCTTCCTGCAACGACGGCAGCAGCGCCTTCTTCACTGCGGCGATGACATCGGCCCGCGCCAGGTTGCCGAGCGCGATGCGCGCGTGCGGCCCCTCGGGGATGCGGTCGAAGTAGATGGGGATCCCCATGGGCAGATTGAAGGTCTTGCGCTCCAGAAACTCGCGCACGATGCCCTTGACCGCCGTCTTGTGGTGGAAGCTGGTGCGCATCTCGCGCAGCATGGGCACCGCCATGGCGACTTCGATGATGTGGTCGAAGTCGCGATAGGACGGCACCTCCGGGATCACGAACACCTGGCCGTCGGTCTCGGCCGCGGCCAGCGCTTCTTTCAGGTAGGTGTGGATCTCGGTGTCAGCTATGTTCTCCATCCATGGCAGGCGCGGCGAAAGCTCCGGCACGCGTTCAAGGTCGAACGACTTGCGCCAGTCGGGCACCACCTCGCGCATGCCCTCGAATCGCACCAGGCGCACGCCAGCGGCCTCGCGCTCGGTCAGATCCGCCTTCTGCAAGATGGGCACGTACTCGCGGCTGTGCTCGATCTCGTCCGAGGACTTGAGATCCACGATGTCGTGGATCTGGTCGATGATGCTGCGGAAGGAAGGGTGCTCGATGACGTACAGCTCTTCCTTCTGCATGGAGGCGCCGCCGTCTTCGTCGAGGATCGGCGGATGCATCATGCGCAAACCGCGGCCCAGCGTCTGCTCGGTAAGCGTGCGCGAGTCGCACGGGCGCAAGGGCACGATGACCTTCACGTTGCGCACGTCCCAACCCTCTTTCAGCATCATCACGCTGACCACGACGTTGTAGGGGTTGTCTTCGAGAACAGGCTGCCCGTCGCTGTCCAGCACCGGCCGCCCGTCGCCGCCCATCATGGGAATGCGGTCGTGGTCCACGGCGTTGACCGAACGACGGACGGCATCCCAGGCGTCTTCGTTGCGCTCTTCCTTCTCGCCGATGTGGATCTCGACCACGGTCGAGCGCGTCGCCCCGCCGGTGCTATCTACGAACAGGGGCGCTTCCTTGGCCTTGCCCGGGTATCCGGTGACGGCGCGGCCTTGCAAGTCGTCCCTTGTCGCCTCGCCGTAGCGTAGGAAGTTCGCCACCTCGCGCGCCTCGTTCCGGTCGTTCGACAGAATGAACAAGATCGGCTTGCGCGTGTCGCCTTCGTCTTCGAGCTGCTTCTTGACCTTCTTCCAGCGCTCGATGCCGGTTACTAGCAGGTTGCGATACTTCTCCCAGGCGTTGGGCTGGCCGTCGCGGATGTGCGGCTCGATCTCGCCGGTCTTCTGGTTCTTCACCTCGACCCGCTCCAGTACCGGCCGCTTGACGATGCCGTCGCGGATGGCGTCGGCCAGCGAGTAATAGACACTGGTGTGGCGGAACAGATCCGCCGGCTTGAACTCGGTGCCGGCTTTCTTGCCGGCCTTGCTCGACTTGGTGGCGGCGCCGGCCTCCTCAAACAGTGTCGCCGACAAGTCGACCTGCAAAGCCACGCGCCCCGCGTGCTGCTCGTCCCCGTTGAGACGCCGGATCGAACGGATCCACGCCATGTCCTGCGCCATCTCGTCGTCTTTGGTCAGCTTGGCCTTGTCCTTGGCCTTCTGCTCGAACTTGGCGTGGCCGGTTTCGTCCCAGACGTGGTGGGCCTCGTCGTTCAGCACCAGCAAGCCGCGCGAGCGCGTAAAACGCTCGATGAGCGGCGAGGACACGGCCTCCAGCCGTTCGGGCTCACCTGCGTGGAACAGCAGTTCCATCTGCCGCTCTTCCCACTGCGCCAACGTGGGCGCGTCCTCGCGCTCGCGCAGAAGCTGGTGGAAATTGGTCACCACCAGCGCGCCCTCGTTGGGATCTAGGGTGCGCGGGCAGGTCACGGGATCGTAGACCTTCAGGTTGAAATCACGCTCGAAGGCGGGCGGCACCACCGGATCCGAGAAGAACACCGAGGTCTCGCCGCTGGGCGGTGCGAAGTCTTGCAGCAGGCGGTCTTTTACGAACAGATTCGGGGCAATCAAAATCGCGTGCTGGCCAAACCCGAGTCGGCTTTCCCTTTCCAGCACCGCGTTCAGATAGGCCCACGCAATGATGAGGCTCATCATCTTGGTCTTGCCCGACCCTGTGGCAAGCTGGCCGCCCATCTTGGCCCATGGATCGTGCTGCGGCCCAAGTGGCTCAACCTCGGCCATCGCGTACAGCTCCTCGGTGCGCCGGATGCCGCGTACTTCGTAGAGGTAGATGAAGGTCTCGACTAAGCGCCGCTGGT
>Ga0224559_1000040_pt1 | contig 65822 bp, 60 predicted proteins | sample 714S33034metaG_FD_180676 | JGI IMG/M metagenome (GOLD analysis project Ga0224559, IMG submission 180676) | Peat soil microbial communities from Stordalen Mire, Sweden - 717 S3 30-34 | ecosystem: Environmental > Terrestrial > Soil > Wetlands > Peat | place: Sweden: Norrbotten County, Stordalen... | reverse complement strand
TATTTAAAAAAAATTCTTTTCTTTTTTTTATTTTTTTTTTTTTTAGAATTGGTATCCTTGTAAATAGATGATATACTATTTTTTAAGTAATCTTCTTGATACTATCAAACCAAAAACCTTTATATGCATATTCATAATAATTATATCATTACTTCGATAATTATCGAATTATAAAATAGATGGAAAGAAATAATTAATGAAGTGAATGTACTTCAAGATCTTCAGAAAAGTAAATTTTAAATTTTTTTTATCAAAAATAATTCGGAAGTAGCCCAATTAATAAACCATATAATGTTAAAAAAAGGAGAAAAACTAAGATGAATTCTACAATTTATTATTTTTCTGGAACAGGAAATTCGCTAGAAATTGCACGCCAAATATCAAAAGAACTAGATAACTGCACAATTAAGTCTATGACATCACAACTACCGAAAGAACCTGTTGGAGGACCTGATGAAGTTATTGGATTTGTATTTCCTGTTTATTATCTGGATATGCCACTATTTATGGAACACTTTGTTGAAAAACTTAATATCCTACCTGGAACCTATTGTTTTGCAATTACAAATTATGCTAGATACAAAGGTAATGCTTTAAGCAATCTTGAAGAAATCCTTCAAAATAAAAATATTCGATTGAACTATGCGGATGATGTAAAAATGCCGGGAAACTATATTGTGAGCTACCCCCCTCCTAATCCAGATAAACTAAAAGAAGTATTAAAAAACAGCAGAATTAAGATTGATAACATTAGTAAATGTATTTCCAATAATGATGAAAAACCAGCAGAAAAGAGTCTATTATCTCGAATATTTACTAAACATCTGAAATTTATTATATTTGGAAGTATCCCGAAATGGGATGAAAAATTCGTAGCAAATAATAAATGCACATGCTGCGAACAATGTGCCGAAGTATGTCCAGTAGAAAATATAAAAATTGAGAATTGCCATCCTATCTGGCAACATCATTGTGAAAGATGCCTTAGATGTATTCAATGGTGTCCTACTGAAGCTATCCAATATAGTAAAAAAACAATAGGAATTAAAAGATATCACCATCCCAACGTCACAGTTGAAAATTTTATAGAAACTAAAGATTAATAAATAACCTAAATTTTTTTTTTAATAGTTAAAACGCCGGGACTGGGATTTGAACCCAGGACGAGCTGATGCTCAACAGGATTTCGAATCCTGCGCCTTACCTGACTAGACTATCCCGGCAATTAAATAATTTAATATAACTATTCTATTAAATTCTATTGGCAATATAATTATTTGCTTTTATTTTACACAAACCCATTTCAAAAGTTTTTGTTGTTGGAAAAATTCAACTAATATTATGGACATATTTAACGTAGCCATATAATATAGGGAGGATGAATAAAAATGGGTATCGATTTTAGTATGCAAAGCATTAAAAAATGTCTTTGCATGAAATGTGCAGTCCAAATTGAAAGTCAATGTGTGAGAGATAAGCAGAAACTCATGCTGTTAATGAAAAATCAAGACCTTGACAGTCCAATGATGATGAGTCCCGATAGGGTACCTGGAGTTTATTGCTCTACTGGTAAAGCATTATGTAAAGATATTGATACAAAAAAGGTATGTAAATGTAATGAATGCCCAATTTGGAAGGAAAAAGAACTTGAAAAAGGCACCCCCGGCAGATATTTCTGTAAAAATGGAAAGGTACCTAAACATTAACTTTTTAAGGTTAGGTACTATTCAATTTCAACCAATATTTCATTTCTTCTTAAAAACCCTGGAACTGCCGGATTATTGTACTGTGCAACTATGAAGTTAGATTTAGGATTCAAGTTTTTTTCAGCAAGCAATTTCCTCATTTCTTCCATTTTTTTATATGCAAGTTTCTGTTTAACTCTCCCTGAAAATCTTAATATTGCTGTTTTCTGATTTTTTACTTCCTTAAATTTGATTTTTGGATCATCTGGCTCTGGAAGAGTTTCTAATGTATATTTAGATGGCATGGTAAATGATATTCTATGCATCTTCTCTCCATATTTTTCATCTGAAATTGGAGCAGTCATACCAATTTTTTTAGAATCTTTGGATGATTCTTGGATAACCGGCGAAGCCATAGGTATCTTCTCAGATTTGACTGCTTCTTGTGTTACCGGCGATGCCATTGGAATTTTCTTTGACCCATTTATATTTTCTTCAGAGACCGGTGTGGTCATTGGTATACTTTTTCTTATCTTATTACCTCCGAAAATATAATTGGCAAGTATTCTAAAACCAATTGTTACTGCACTGTTGTAGTCTGATTCCACATTTACTTGTGCTAATATATAGTCTGGATATCTCCTAATTTCGAAGTGATCATCCTTTTCTTCTAATGTATATGCTGGGCTTTCTGTCATGATTACCACCTCTAATAATAGTATGGTTATAACCAAATATAAATATTTGGTAAATCGACATAAAAATGCATTATTTCATCTTAAACTAAAAAATGTGCTTATTTAATGTTTGTGGTTTAATTTTTGATCATAATATTTTTATACTTTACTCTGAAAGTTTATTTAGAGTCTGAAAGGAGGCGGTTATTTCACTAATAATACCTTTCTTATCTCTATTTTACGAGGAATTTGAGGTTTAACCTCAAACACATCCTCGTAATAAATTTATTTTAATAATAATTTTTTTATAATTTAACTATTCCCCGATATGAACCAGGATAATATTAAAAATAAAACATTATATCAATATTTTATTATTGATTCTGATTAATTTCGGATTAAAAATCCTGAAACTGTTTGAATGGATATTTGATCTTAAAAATAAATTAGTGTTACTGGTAAAAATGTATAAGTTATTTAAATTCTGAAAATCCTGGATTTCAATATAAAATAGTTCCATAGTCCGTGGAGATATCAGTTGATAACCAAAATTGTTTATGTTAATAAATTTTTAGATGATTTTATGTTTAATTTTGTTAATCTTAATGTTTAAATACAATTCATGCAAAATCATTGAATAGGAATTATATGATCCATCTGGGGATGATGCTATTTTAGACCAAGAACGGGATGAAATTATAAATAAACTTGAAAGCGATTTAAAGACATTGGAAACCAAAAATCTCGAGTTAAAATATGCTAACAGAAATTTGATTTCAACACTTTCAGAACAGAAAAATATGTTGAAGACACTTAAAACTAAAATTAGCAAATTAGAGTCCTCAAAAGTCGAAGCCCATTCATATCAAAAGCTTGATAATGAGTATAAAAAACTAATTAAAGATTATGAAAAGCTCCAAACACAATATAAAATATCACAAGAAGAAATATCCCATTTAAAAGAATTAATTCCCGAGGAAAAACCTTCTAATAGTTTGTTTGGACGATTTATGAAAAAGAAACCCTCAGAAGATGGAGAAAAGAATACAAATGATCTTGTCTCCGAATCAAAAAAATGATATTAATATTAGATATTCATAGTTTGAATTAGATTAATAACTTGCTTAAAAAGGGATTTTGTAAAGATTAAATAAAGTTATAACCCCTTTATAAAAATTTATGGTGTTTAAAAATGGTTTTTCACGTAATGATAATACCTACACTTGGCTGTCCCTCAAACTGTGCATACTGCTGGAGTTCTGAGGAAGATTCAGAGTTAATGCCTATTGAAACTATTGAAGAAGTTGTTAAATGGCTTGAAAACTTTCGTGACGATACAGTAACATTAACATTCCATGGAGGGGAACCCCTACTTGCAGGGTTTGATTTTTATCAAAAAGCACTTCCAATACTAAATAATGGTTTAAAACATCTTAAACCTGCATTTGCACTCCAAAGTAACCTGTGGAATATTACAGATGAAATGGCTGAACTATTCAGCGAATACAACATTCCAATAGGTTCAAGTATTGACGGTCCTGAAGAACTTAATGATTACCAGAGGGGTAAAGATTACTATAAAAAGACCATGAGAGGATATGAAATAGCCAAAGCCCACAATTTGAAGGTGAGTTTCATATGCACATTCACATCCCATTCTATAAACTATAAGGAAGATATAGTTAATTATTTCCTGGAAAATGGATTAACACTTAAATTACATCCTTCACTCCCATCTATGCGTGATGAAAATCCTGAAAAGTGGGCACTTTCACCAGAAGATTATGGTGAATTATTAGTCTATCTATTAGACGAATATTTAGAGCATATGGATGAAATCGAGATCATGAATATCGATAATCTTGCAAAAAGTGTATTCCGTAGAAGAGGAACTGTATGCACATTTGTAGACTGTATGGGAGATACATTTGCTATTGGCCCTGATGGGAGTATATATCCTTGTTACCGTTTTGTTGGAATGCCAGAATATGTTATGGGAAATGTCTATGATAATCCCAGTATGGAGGATCTGGCACAATCAGCACCATGGAAACTTCTCCAAAAGTTCAAGGAATATGTGGATACTGATTGTAAAAAATGCACATATATCAAATTCTGTAGGGGAGGATGTCCATATAATGCATTGGCAATAACAGATGCCAAAGTAGAAGGTGTAGACCCTCATTGTAAAGCATATAAACGGATATTCAAAGAGATAACTGACAGGGCAACTAGGGAAATGTTGTCTGGATCTGGAATGATGCCAACTGATCCCAAACAAGAGAAAAAATGTAAAAATAATATTATGTCCATTATGTTGAAGGGTACCTAATTAATATGGTAATTCATGTAAATTCCTTGAATGATTACCATTTAACTCCATTTTTTGATCTATTTTTTGTATAATCTCTTTATAATTTTTAGCGTTATGCCCATAAAATATTATTTATTATAAAAATTATTTAATAATATAATTATTTATCATTATCATATTTTATTAAAAATATTCAAAACAACTTAATACTAATCCACAATTCTGTATAATAATTTCAGTATATATCTATGCTTTTTTGAGTATGAGTATAACCATTATACATGCAATTAAAACAGACGACATCAGTGATAATTATGGATTAGAAAGAGAAGTAGAAGATTTAGATACTATAATTAAAAAAACAGATGCACATTACATCTTCGGCGGATCATCGGGTGGGCTATAGCTTTGAAGGCAGCCCTTACTTTGACAAGCATCATGAAAATTGGAACCTACGAACCATTAGTTTATGCTAATAAGTAGGGAATGGATAAATTTAATGAAATAGTCCGGCGTTTGGCCAACAACTAGCAGAAGGATATACACCTACAGCAATGATAACAGCTATGGGATGTGAATTCAAAGGTAGATCTAGACCAGAAAGCTCCTTTTGTAAATCATTTACCGAGTATAATATTGAAACCAATCTTCGGTTATGTAATGTCTAGAGATGAAAAAGATACTGAAGAAGACCATGTAACTCTTAAAGAACTAATGCCAACGTTAAAATTTGATATACAACTGGTCAATGAAACAGAAGGAAAACTTCAGAGCTTCACAGAGGTAAAATATTATTGCTTAACGGTAATAAAAGTCCTATTTTCCTAAAAAACAGTACTGAAGCACTAGACAAAGTATTACCAAATTCAACACACAAAGAACTTAAAGATTTAAATCATGATTCAGCCCAAAACTATGGTAAGCTCGAAATTATCGCCAAAGAAATAAAAAATTTCCTACAATAAGCTGAAACAAAAAAAAATCTCTCTTTTTTTTATTCGTAAATTATTATATAAAATTTGGATTACCAACTTGCTTATAATCATTGATTAATAATAAATCCATTTCTCTATAATAAAAATTAATAATCACAAATATACACTAATAAACCTTGAAATTAAATATACTAACTATATTTTCTCTATTTTGAATGATATTAAATTTTTAATCAAATAAGAGCAAATAATGTGAATGAAAACTTCAATAGGTAACCCCAAGAATCAAATTAAATCCAATGATATTGCTTCTTTTATCCTGAATCTAATCAATTATATTCAGATTTTAAGAATCTTTATATTAAGTTATAATCAATATTAAGGTGAGAAAAATGAATATAACTAAAAACATTACAGATTCTTTGAACTATCCCATTAAAGATTGGGTAAAAATAATAATACTAGGAATAATCATGATAATTCCGATCGTGAATTTTATTGGCTTAGGATATTATTTAAGAATCATAAAATCAACTTTAACGGGTTTAAATGAACTTCCATCTTTTGAAAGTGCTGGAGAACTATTTATTGATGGTATAAAAATTTTTATAATCTGTTTAATTTACGCCATTATACCTTTAATCTTCTATGTACTTTCAGTTTCCTTTGCTGGATCTGGAACAGTTTCAAGTTCTATAACTACTTCATCAATATTTTCCAGTTATCTACCAGGATTAACAGGAATATCATTGGTATTTTTAATAATAGCAGTTATTTCGGCCCTAATAATCAGCATATTTGCATATGTAGGTATAGTTAACGTGGCTAACCATGACAGTAAAATAGGTGCAGCATTGAGATATCGTGAAATACTGGATAGAATAGCGGTAATTGGATGGGGAAATTACATCATTTGGTGGATGATACTGACGGTAATTATAACAGTTGTAGGATTTATTATCGATATAGTCGGGGGTGTTCTACTATACTTTATCCTGGGTTTCCTGGTCATTTTATTGGGATATAGTTACTTAATAATATTCCAAGCAAGATCCGTTTCATTGACATTTGAATCTAGAAGAAAATAATAAGAGGGTTATGAAAAGCCAAAAATAGTCCCGATTGAACTAAAATATTCAATCCCCTTTGTAATGGTTTCGTATCTGGAGGTGTTTAAATTAAATATAAATGGATATTATTATTTCTAATACTAACAATGTCATTAGGTTTAAATTCGGGATGTGTAGCTGCCGCAGGGAATTCCACAACTACACAATCTAATACAAATTATATAATGGGTTATTATATAAACCCTAATGACACACCCATATCAGAAATCAATTTCAAAGCATTAAAAAGTGCCGGAATAACAGATATATACGTTTTAGTAACAAATAAGAATTATTTACCAGTCCTATCAGAAGCCCAAAAAAAAGCTGATGCCGTTGGGATAAGAACTAACGCTTGGGTTTATCCTGGGTTCAGTCACGCTTCACAAGTCACCCATATGAAAATAGGAGTTCAATTAGATGTGGAAACATATAATATGCCTGTATATCTATTACAAATTTTTGCCATGAGATTGGCCACCTATGGAGAAACATTTTCACTTACAGTTAAACCAGACGGATGGGATGGAAACCAATACTACTATCTAATTGCACCTTTATGTGATTATATTGTTCCTCAACTCTATGTAGGTGAATACGGACAGGGGAATACAGGTCTAACAAATAAGGTTAAAAGCTATAACCAAATATACAATCTTTACGATATAATTTTCCCTGGAAAAATTGTTGCCGCACTTGAAACATACCAATCAGATAAAAATGTAACTCCCAAGAATTCAAGTACACTATCAGCAGAAATAAAAGCTGTAAAACCATATACACAGGGGATAATTCTATTCAGGTATGGATTATCCAACTTCAAGGGGTAGAATAATTATATCAACATACGATTCTTGCATTCCTTTCTTCCTATTTTCAACCTTTTGTTGACCGAATTCAATTTCTTATTTGTCTACAAGAGATAAAACATTAGCTCCAATTAGTTCTTCTATAAAGTATCCTAACATTTCTGCTATCTTATCATTAACAAATGTTATTATTCCAGAGGGATCTGCTAAAATAATCCCCTCATTAGCTGTTTCTAGTATTTTTCTATATTTTCCTTAGTCTTTATTAGATTATTTTCGTCTTTTTGATGTTAGTTATATCTACACCAGCAATAATAGAACCTCAAGTATGTCCATTTGCATTAAAAAGAAGGACAACACTGAGTTGTAATTTTACTATTCTATTTTCTGGAAAAACTAAATCAAATTCAGCTTCGAGTAGGGTTTACCTGTACTAGCTGCTATTTGTGCAGGTAATCCTTCAGGTTTCCACAATACAATAGGGGCTATATCAAAAACAGTTTGAAAATTAGCATTACTTTCTTTCAGATCATTAAAAACCTTATGAATTTCATCTATATCTTGTATTTGATAAGATAACCCGAATCAGTAACAGAAAATGTCCAATCAATGTCGATTATTTTCGTTTCGATGGGATTGCATATATTTTGTTCTTTAATTTTAAGCAGATTTAGTGAATCTTGAAACTTAATCAATCATTTCTCATGTAATTCTTCTTTTTTTGAAGCAATTACGGGATTATCAAATAAATTAGTACCTATAATATTATCTAATTTTGGAATTCTTGTAATTTTTAATGCAGAATCGTTAGCACTGGTTAGTTTACCCTTTTTATCATACAACAAAATACCTATAGGTGACTGATAGAATTGCTTGAATTATTGAGTATGAGGTATTGTGAAGTAGAATGTTGAACCTTTTTCTGGTTTTGATTCGGCCCAGATTTGTCCGCCTTGTTGATGAACAATTTTTTGTGCAATTGCAAGTCCTATTCCTGTTCCTTCATACTCTTCATGGGTATGAAGTCGTTTGAATATAATAAATATTTGTTCCAAGTATTTAGGGGACATTCCAATTCCATTATCTTTAACGCTAAAAATATATTGGTTTTTCTCTTTAGTTGCAGATATATGAATTTTTGGGGTTTCTTGGCTTCGATATTTAATAGCGTTTGATATAAGGTTTTGGAACAATTGTACCTTTAATTTTTCATCCCCATAAAGAATGGGCAGGGGATCATGAGTGATGACAGTGTTGTTTTCTTCTATTTGCATTTTCAGATTTGTTAAAACATGTTCCAGAACCTGCTCAAAATTTACTGTAGTCACTTCCCGTTTTTCACTAGTAATTCTTGAATATTGTAAAAGATCATTAGTCATAGCATCCAAGCGTTTAGCACCATCAACAGCAAACCTGATGAATTCATTGGCATCTTGATCCAACTGATTCTTATATCTTCGTTCTAATAACTGTAAAAAACTTGTTATCATCCTTAATGGTTCACGCAAATCATGAGAAGTAATATATGCAAACTGTTCAAGTTCTTTATTAGATTGAGCCAATTTTTTTATATAATCATTTAATTTTAATTCTATCTCTTTTCGCTCAGTTATGTCCTGATTAATTCCCATTATTATTTTAGGTTTTCCATTTTTATCAAATTCTGTAACTTCAGCTATTGTATTTAAAACTCGTATTGTACCATCATCTAAAACTATTCTAAAATCAAAGTTAGATTTACATTCTGACAATAAGTGATCAACATTTTGGTTTACGTATTCCTCATCGTCTGGATGCATATAATCAGCAAATGAACTTAGAGTAGGAGTGAAAGTATTTGGATCTACTCCATATATTGAACATAATTCGTTAGACCAGTTTATATCACCAGTTTTGATATTCCATTCCCAACTTCCAATATGAGCTATGTGTTGTGCCTCAGCAAGACTTCGTTCACTCTTCTTCAAAGCAGCTTCTATCGCCTTTCTCACTGTTATATCATGTACAATAGTCTCTCTGCCTTGAATTTTTCCTTGATCATCATAATAATATTGTGCATTCTGAGACACCCAAAAGAATGTACCATCATTCCGTCTTGCTTCAACCTCATAGTCGTTGAACTTACCATACTTCTTTAGTTTTTGGATAGCAAAATCTCTATCTTCAGAGTTTTTGAAATAAGAAGGAGTTGAAGTTCCTATCATTTCTTGAGTTGAATTGAATCTGTACATGCGAGCTGCAGAATGACTTGCCATGATGATATTTCCTTCTTTATCTGTACGCATATATCCATCTTGAATGTTTTCAATAATACTTCTGAACCTTTCTTCACTAACCTTAAGCTCATTGTAGATTTGTAACAATTCATGTTCCTGTTTATGCAATTCTTCATTCGTAACTCGAAGTTCCTCAGTTGTGGATTGTAATTCTTCATTAGACTCTTTCAACTTATCTTGTGCTGTCATACGATCGGTTACGTCATGGACAATGGAGTAAAGAAGTTTTTTGCCACCTACTGCAAAAGTCCCACTGTATACATCTACATCACGAATTTCTCTGCTTGCTAATCGATGCTTAAATAAAAAGTGGTTTTGTTGTGATGAAACCGATTTTTGCATATTATCATGAATTTCTTCTTCAGAGAGGATATTTATATCGTCTATGTTCAATTTTATTAATTCATCATAGTTATAACCATAAAAAGAAGTTGCTGCGGGATTTACATCAATAATATCCCCACAGTCTGGGTTTATTAGTAACATTACTGCATGATTATTATCAAATAAACTATGATATCTTTCTTCACTTTCTTTCAAAGATTCCTCAGCCATTTTACGTTCGCTGATATCTCGAATGGTCATGAAAGTATTTAAGTTGTCATTTTTATCTTTGAAAATACTTGTAGATACCTCAGCTGGGAACTTTGAGCCGTCTTTCTTTATAAGGGTTAGTTCACCTTTGGATTTACCTAAACATGCCCTTTCATCTAAAAGAACTTTTAAATTCGGATCATTTGTATCCACAATTCCGTTTCTTCCAAGATCACAAATTTCTTGCTGAGTGTATCCATACAATTCCTCAGCAGCGGAATTAGCATAAAATATAGTACCATCAGGATGAGTAAGTAAAATAGCATCCAAACTAGATTCAAAAATAAATTTATAAGGCTCTAAGGTTTGATCAGAATTATTATTATCGGACATTTTATCTCAAATTGGAACTTTAAATCTTTTTTGATATTCAACTGATATAAAGATTTACTAGTTAAATTGTTCAATTCTAATTAGATTAAAAAAAATAATTGACTACTAAGTGGATACTTAACTGATCATAATAGTGTGTTGCCTGCATACCTACCATGTTTTTCTGGAAACATTTTTACTATTCCATTTTTTTTGATTAGATAATTTATTAAACCAATTAACTTACTAACGCTCTAGAATACTCAAAAAATGTAAGACAATTTAAATTTTATTAGAATATTCATCTAATTTAAAGCCCATATATTGTGATCCCCATTCTAGGATGGATTTAAGGATTGGGATAAATGCTATTCCAGTTTCAGTTAAGGAGTATTCAACTCTTGGTGGAACTTCAGCATATACCACTCTTCTAATGATTTTATTCTCTTCAAGGTCTCTTAGATGTTTTGTGATAGTTTTTGGATTAACATTATACATCCTTTTTTGAAGTTCAGTAAATCTTAATGTTTGATCATTAAGATGCCAAATAATAAGGAGATTCCACTTGTTACCAATAAGACCAATCACAGATTGAGGAGCACATATATCATTATTTTTACTATTCATATGAATTTATCCATTACTTACTTTTTAGAAATAATATTACTTATTCGTTACTGGGAGATATTAATAATTAATGTTATAAATGTAACGAATACGAAATGACTAAAGAAATATTAAATAAAAAAAAAATTAGGGGATATTATAATGAAAGTAATTGCATTTAATGGAAGTCCTAGAAAAGAATGGAATACAGCAACTTTACTACAAAAAGCGCTTGAAGGAGCAGAATCTCAAGGAGCTGAAACTGAATTAATCCACTTATATGATTTAAATTATAACGGATGTATTAGTTGTTTGGAGTGTAAACGATTAAATGGTAAAAGTTATGGGAAATGTAGCTTAAATGATGATTTAACACCTTTTCTGGATAATATAAATACTTATGATGCTATTTTCCTAGGTTCACCAAATTATGTAGGAACAATTACTGGTAAGACGAAACTGTTCCTTGAAAGGCTTATCTTTCCATATGTCGCATATAAAACAGATTTTCCAGCGACATTATTTGATGGTAAATTGAAAGTAGGATTTATTTACACAATGAGTTCAAATGAATCGTGGATGAATATGTGGAATTATGATAAAGTAGCCACAGATCTCAAACTATTATTTGAAATGATGTTTGGGGAGGCTGAATCAATGATTGTAAATGACACAACCCTATTTGAAGACCACTCAAAATATTTAACCGAACATATTAATCCAGAAGAAAAAGCCAAAACAAGAAAAGAAGAATTCCCAAAAGATTGCGACAAAGCATTCAAAATGGGACAAAAATTTAGTTCAAAGAGTAAAATTTAGTTTTAAATAAAATTTTTCTTTTTATAAATCATATTTTGTTTTTTAATTATTCATAATTTTTATGGTTTTTTGATTGAATTACATTTTTTAATATTATCTAATAAATACTCGTTATTAATAATAACAAAAATAAGGGGAATAATTTTGTAGTATAAATTGACAACTATGACAAATATTTTCATTACCATATCAATGGAAGTTATCTATGATAGTTAAAAGATATGAACTATTGACTTTGAAATAGTATTTTGTCTGCATACTCATGTTTTTGAAGGATATTCCATATAATAAAAAACATTTACCTTTAACCATTTACAAAAAAAATAAAATACAATAATGTGTTTTATAAGTCCCGTTAAGATAAATTAAATTCCATTAAAATTCACTATCAAAAATTTTAACATTATATTAATAAACCATTTTTTTTAAATACCTTGGGACTTTTATCTTATCCCGTGCATCATGGTTTCCAATCTTTTCCTTATAACAAGGAGTATTACCGCTGCTATTATTGACATTACAACAAATATCATGAAGAATGATGAAAAGGTTGAGATTGGTATTCCCAAGAGATATGGTGTTGGTAAACTTGGATCTGGATATAATGTACTTAACTGGCCAGCAAGTATGTTGGCAAATGCACTTGTCAAAAACCATACACCCATCATGAGACAAGCAAATTTAGCAGGCGAAAGTTTAGACACCATAGACAGACCTATTGGTGATATGCACAGCTCTCCAAATGTGAATAGTACATAGGCGCCCACAAGCCATAGTGGACTAATTGTTGCAGCACCAGCATCCAATGATTTAGATGCAAATACCAGTACCATAAATCCAACAGAAAGTAAACATAAACCTGCAGCCATTTTAAGAGGTATTGAGGGTTCTCTACCCCTGTCTTTTAAATAAAGCCATAATGCTGCAAAAAATGGTGCAAACAGGAGTATTGCAAGTGGATTTACAGATTGAAACCATGATGCGGGAATAATAAAGTTTATAGATGTTACAACCCTATCAACATGTTGTTCTGCTAGAAATGTTAATGAAACTCCCGCCTGTTCAAATGCAGTCCAAAAGAATATTCCAAAAAATGCAAGGATAACTATTACCATTATCCTCTGTTTTTCGATCCAAGTTAATGGCTCATCTTTTTTACACCCTTCCTTGTCATATTTATGGATTGGTTTCTCCCCAACAGCATTACCATCAGGATCAACCAGATACTTCTTTTTACCCAGTATAAAAATTGTTAAACCCAGTATCATTCCGCATCCTGCTGTAAAGAATCCGTACATAAAATCAGCTGGATTACCTGTATCACCAAGGCCTCCTATGATAATTGGAGCAATTAAAGCACCTAAATTTATTCCCATATAGAATATTGTAAAAGCCGAATCCCTTTTATCATCTCCCTCCTGATATAACAGGCCAACCATCGAGGATATGTTGGGTTTGAAAAATCCATTTCCCATAACTAGTAAAAAAAGGCCAATTAAGAAGAAAGCTGTTTGATAGTTAAATACAAAGAAGGTATTAACCACAGTAACAGAAGAAGGTGTATATAGATAGCTGCTTGTAGCCAGTGCAAATTGACCCAAAGTCATCAATATACCACCGGTGATGATAGATTTTCTGTTTCCCCAATATCTGTCGGATATGTATCCACCAATAAGTGGTGTTAAATAAACCAAACCCGTGTAATAACCATAGACGCTTGAAGTAAATGCAGTATTGTAGAAAAGCGCTTTTAACATGTAGAGGGATAGAATTGCCCTCATTCCATAATAACTGAAACGTTCCCACATTTCTGTGGTGAAAAGAAGATATAATCCCTTAGGATGTTGTTTAAACATTGATACTCCAAATATTCATGATGTATAATTTTTATAAAATATTTTTTTTTAATTGTTAATGTATAATGGAAAATTTATGATATTTATATTTATTTATTATATTAAACCAGTTTTATATTATTTTCACATTTTTAATCAAAAATCAAATACTAATTACTTTTATTATTATTGAATGGCGGATTCCCGTTAAAAATATTCAGGAAAAATTAACAGTATTATTTAAATTTAATCCTTTAATACCATTATTTAGTTTTATGACAACTTCTGAAACATAGTTACCAATCCATTTTCTTAATTCTTTTTTGACTAATTTCATCCATTTCTTCAACAAATTAGAACAATTATTATTATTTTAGGGAATTTAATAGAAGATAAACACTTTAACTAGCTTTAAACAACTACAAGATGTTTATTACCAGAATCGTAATAATTGATGAATAGTTAGAAGTCTAACAATGATATTTGAAAATAATTTTTTATTTTTTACACATTTTTAAAAACCTTACTTTTAATTTATTACAATTTGAGTATTATATTAATAATAATATAATATTTATTTAATACTTTTGAAAAGAAAAGATCCGAGCAAAGCATAATACACATTACAAAACTAGATAACTTATTTTAAATCCAAATGAGGTGTATTCCTACGAAAAGAACAAGTATTATCATAAAATTCATTATTACATCAAGTAATTAAATCCAAAAATAATTTTTTAATTGTTTTAAATATTAAAATTTATTTTCTACCCAAAACAGTTATCTATAAAGAATCCTCAACTAAAATAAGAGTAAATATTGTAAGTTGTAAATTGATTCAAAGTTTAAATCAGAAGTTCTTGATAGGTACTATTTTATTTGGAATGAATCTATAAATAGTAAGAATAGTTTAAAGAACTTAATCTAATAAAAATTTTTGTAGGTTGGTAAAAATGATAGTTAAGGAATATTGCATGTATTGTGGGGAATGTGCAGGAGTTTGTCCTCACTGTTTAATTGAAGTCCGTGAGACAAGTATAGATTTTAACGAAGAAGGATGTAAAGATTGCGGGATATGCATACAAGTATGCCCTGTTAAAGCTTTAGCTAAAGAAGATTAAAGAGGGAGATGTAGTTATGAAATTAATCGAGACAGATGTACTTGTAATTGGAGCAGGTCCTGCGGGGTCATCTACTGCAAAACATGCTGCTCTAAATGGTGCAGAAGTAATATTGATTGATAAGAAATCCGAGATAGGTTCACCTAAAAGATGTGCAGAAGGAGTTTCAAAAGAGGGTCTCAAAAAGTTAGGAATTGAACCAAACAGCAGATGGGTTACTAAAGAACTCAGTGGAGTACGTCTTATATCACCAAATGGAACAGATGTATGGATGAAAGAAGACCAAGTTAAACTTCCTGAAGCAGGTTACATCCTAGAAAGAAAAGTCTTTGACAAATTTATGGCAATGGACGCTGCAAGAGCCGGTGCCACCATCATGATCAAAACCCTTGCAAGGGGTATGAGGAAAGATTATGAAGGTTTCATTGTTAGCTGTGAAAGTATGGGAGAAGATTTCGAAATAAAGGCCAAAATAGTAGTTGGTGCAGACGGCCCAGAATCCCGTGTTGGAAGATGGGGAGGTCTAAAAACTGCTGTTAAACCTAAAAATATGGAATCTGGAATTCAATTTGAGATGGTCGGCCTAGAAATGGAAGATCCTGATGTAATAGAATTCTACTTTGGAAGTGTGGCACCCGGCGGATATGCATGGATATTCCCTAAGGGCGATGACATAGCCAATGTGGGCCTTGGAATTGTATCGACAGTAACTGATAAGAGTGCCTACGAACATCTAGTTGAGTTTGTTAAAAACTGTCCTGCAACACAAAATGCTCAACCTGTAGAGTTGAATGTTGGTGGAGATCCTGTTGGTGGAATGACCAAAAACCTAGTTAAAGACAACTTAATGATAGTTGGAGATGCAGCAGGACATGTAAATCCATTAACTGGTGGGGGAATAATAACAGCACTAGAAGCAGGTATGTACGCAGGTGAAGTTGCTGCATCAGCTGTTAAAGAAGATAATTACACCGAAAAAAGGTTGAAGGAATACCAGGAAATATGTAAGAAAGAAATTGGCGATTCATTTGACAAATATCTGAAAACCAAAGACTATCTATTAAGCCTGTCGGATTCAGATCTAGATTCAATAGCAGCAGCATTCCAAGATACAGAATTTGAAAATATAAGTACCAAAGAACTTATAAAATTACTTATTAAAGTATCTCCTAAGGCCCTGCTCAAATTAGGGAAATTATTTTAATTTTTTTATTCTTTTTTTTAACTTTACCTACTTATCTCCATTTTCCACACTTTACCTATCAAAATTTTTGAAACATACCAACCACAATTTTATAATTTATTTTTATTATTTTATTTTTGTAAAATTCCTGATTTGTTACGTGAATCATGAACCGAGAAACCTGTTTATTATCTGTTTTTAATAGCGACCTTAATTGTTTTCATGTAAACAGTATGTAAAGGATACAGATCAGAAAGAAAACCATTGCAATCTCATGATAAAGAAGGTCAGCAATGTCAAACATTTTATCCTTCTGGGTAAAAAGCGAAAGATATAATGGTATTGTTGCTAAAAATGCAGGTAAAACCGCCACTGCAAATTGTATTAAATTCATATCACCATTTAAAAATGCATAAAGCAAGATAATACCCGATATTAATGTAAGAATACTTGCAGCACTCTGTTTCGATTTGTACATGATATATGTTCCCATGCTTGCTGTGTATATGAAAAGATAAACACTCACAGGAACAATAAATATATTACCTAGAAGAACAGCGCATGAAGCCATTCTTAGCACTGAATTGGTTGCTGTACTGGAAAATGGTGCAAATACGGTGTCTTTAAGTCTAATTGGAGGTACAGTATAAAGTATCTGATTTAAAAGCATGAGTACGAGTAAAACAGTAAATGCGGGTATAAGGGTTTCAATTGAAATTATAAATACCGCAGTTATTAAAAGGGTACAGAAAAGAATTATCCATCTTTTATCGACGTGATTCTGTATAAATGGTCTTTCCTGTTTATCTCTATCCCTTCTATCATGTTCAAGATCTGTGAGATCATTTAAGCTATAAAGAGCACCCCAAAGTGCAGATACTAATATGAGACCTTCGAGTATTGCATATGGATTTTTTATAATTATATTCGCAAAATATGCATAGGTAAGAACCAGAAGATACATGTTAACGTTTTTAGCCGCCCATGTTATCCTAGTGGATTTAATAAGAGTTGTTATCATTTTCTTTGTAAATAATTTTTATTTTTGATCGATGGCAATGCCAATTATTTGTAGAAATATTATTATAATGTTTAGTTCAGATTTTATAATTCAAATGCTAAAAAGTTACAATAATACGATCTGTATTTTAAACTCTTATCAGATTTCGTACAATATTCAAATTACATCTAATCTTCATTTTCAATGGCTTGACATATAAATCTGGGTTTAGATCCATACTCATGAATGTATTGTTTTATGAGTTTATCATCTGCTTCAACATGATTCTTTACTATTTTAATTGTTTCCTCTGGTTTGTATGAAATTACAACTACATCAAAAATTGTTTCCATAACAGCTAAAACTAGCTTTGAAATGATGCCCATATCCGAGAAAAGATCATATTTCCTTCCCATAAAATGGAATTTCCATGCAGTTTGTAGAATAATGTTAATACGTTTATATTCCCTTTTCTCTTTAAGATATTCTACCACACACAGAAGATAAAATTTAATGGCCTTTAAACCTGCATGGCCGGCCCATACACTAAAACCAACAGAATCATCATCCACCAGATGGGAATCATGAAACATGTCTGCAAATAATATTGCATCAAACCCTGCCAAACAGTTGTATACTTCTTCCTTAGAATTTACATTAAAATCTCTTTTAAATCCATTATAAACACTATTAAAAACTTGTTTAGAATTTATATTAACATCATTTATTTGGGATTTTACATCATAAACATTTAGTCCTTGTTTCTCAATTGCAGCATATATATTGGCAGATTTACCCGTACCGGGAGCTCCAACAACATGTATTATTTTTCCATGACTATTTTTCAAGATTTTAAACATATTACAAAGCTTAAGGAATGATTCTGTTACTACAAATACACGATTATCATTCGCAGAGTTGATCTTGTACTTTCCCATGCTAATAATTGGACTTTTAAGATATAATAATTACCCGACTGAGAAAAAGCTTAAGATATTAAACCAATTTAAAAGGATGAAAACATTAATTAACTACAGCATATTGAACCCCATGATTTATTAACATTAAAAATCATAATTAAGGTATAAATTACTATAAACAAAACGGGAAAGGTGTTTAAATGGCCAAATATCGATGTACTGTCTGTAATTATATTTACGACGAAGATAAAGAGGATAAAATATTTAACGAACTTCCTGATGACTGGAGATGTCCAGTATGTAACTCACCCAGGAGTAGTTATATTTTACTCACAGAAGAGAGTGAAGATTATGAAAAAGCTAGTTCAACTGTTTCAGATATCATGATCGAACAGATGGCTGAGCTTGGTCTCAGACACGTATTTGGAATCCCTGGAACCTCAATTCTAGGAGTTGTTGATGCAATTAAAAGGAATGATAAGCTCACATTTATACAAGTTAGACACGAACAAACAGCTGCATTAATGGCATCCGCATATGGTAAACTTACAGGACATGTAGCGGCATGTTTAACAGTTGCAGGTCCAGGAGCAACCAATCTGGCCACTGGTTTATACGATGCAAAGCTCGATAACTCACCTGTAGTTGCAATGACAGGTATGGTTAAAAGACAGTTAATAGGTCCTGGATCATTCCAAGAAATCGATCAATACTCATTTTTTGAACCATTGACTGTTTTCAACAAGATTTTAATGTCAAAAGATCAGACAACCAGCCTATCAACACTTGCAATCAAACATGCAATTATTGATCGTGGAGTTTCACATATCGGAATTCCAAACGATGTTCAAAAACTTTCCTACTCCGATCATATAGTACCATTCGAAGGAAATTTTCCAAATAAGGCAACTAGACCTGCAGATTCCCTGATGAAAAAAGCTGCAGATATAATAGATCAATCTGAAAGACCCGTTATAATTGCAGGTTTTGGAGCTATGGGTAATGGAGAAGTTTTATTAAACTTTGCAAGAAGAATACATGCACCCATAACAACCACTTTCCGTGCTAAAGGAGTTATAGATGAAGATGACCTGCTTTATGTTGGTAGTCATGGTGGTATTGGTTCTACATCCTCCACCATATTAGTGGATGATGCTGATCTGATTATTGTTATTGGATCATCATTTTCAGATATGACACAGATACCCGAGAAGAAAACTGTCCAGATCGACATTGACCCTATGATGATCGCAAGAAAGTATCCTGTTGAAGTTGGATTAATAGGAAACTGTTCTGAAATCCTTCCAATAATCTATGGTCTTGTTGAAGAGAAAGACAGACCAGAATATCTGAAGGAAATAGAAGAACTGAACCAAAACTGGAAAGATCTTCTTGATGAAGAAGCTGATTCCAATAAAACACCACTTAGAGCCCCTTATATTATTAAAGTTTTGAATGATAAAATTTCTGATAATGCCGTTATAACACTTGATGTTGGTGAACACTGCTGGTGGTTTGGTCGGAACTTCTGGATGAAAAAATCCCAGAAGATGGTTATGTCAGGATACCTTGCAACCATGGGTTTTGGACTGCCAGCAGCCCTAGCTGCACAGATAATATATCCAAATAGACAGGTTGTTTGTATAGCTGGAGATGGGGGGTTTTCAATGCTAATGGCAGACTTTTTAACCGCTGTTAAAAATAAACTCCCAATTACTATTTTCATTTTCAACAATAAACAGTTAGGTATGATAATGCAGGAACAAAAGATGGAAGGATACGATAATTGGCAGACAGAACTTCAGGATCTGGACTTTGCAGAATATGCAAAGCAGTGTGGTGGGGTTGGAATAACAGTTAAAACTCCTGATGAACTACCAGACGCTGTGGATAAAGCACTTTCAACTAATAAACCCGTTATCGTTGATATAGATACTGATCCAACGCGTTTTGTCTAATTAACAGATGTATAATCTGATGTTAAATTAATATTTGGAGAATAAAAATGGTGCAGGACCCTGAAAAGAAATTAATGAAGATCAAAAACACACTTGAAAATCGTAACAAATGCCACTGTAAGGTGTGTCCAAGTTATCCATATAAATGTGGAGGTGAAGTTCTTTACTGCAGTAAAGGATCCAGTAACTGCGATATCTCCCCACAAATTTGTATATGTGACACATGTCCAATTTACTATGAATATGAGTTGGAAGGTAATTACTACTGTGATAAGGATAGTGTAGGTGAAAGCCGCAGCTACATACGTAAAAAAAGGTCTGATGAAGACAATTCAAACTATAAAAAGATGGTTCAGATAAAAGATTCAAGTGCCATGGCCGATAGTGTTGTGGCATCGATGGGATCGCTCAAGATGTTACCATTTTCACTTGGAGACCTTTTCTTTGTCCCAGCACAACTCAAAAGGATACCATTGAATAGGGAGGATCAGGTAGACACAGAATTGGTTATTGGAGTAGGGGCAAAAAAACCAATGAGGGTCAAAAGTCCCATAATGATTTCAGGACTGAGTTTTGGAGCTGTATCAAAGGCAACTAAGTTAGTAATTGCCGAAACTGCTAAGAAATTGAATATAGGATTTAACTCAGGTGAAGGAGGAGTATTATCAGAAGAAATTCAAGATAATCGTGAAAATATCATTGTACAGTACTCAACAGCACGTTTTGGAGTTGATGAGAAGTTACTCAAAAGTGGTGCAGCAATAGAAATAAGATTTGGACAGGGTGCATACCCTGGTAAAGGCAGTTATCTTCCAGCCGAAAAAATGACCTATGAAGTGGCCAAGATGAGGGGTCTTAAAAGTGGTGAAGCATCCAATTCTCCAGCCCACCATCCAGATATTTTAAATCCTAAAGACCTAAAGGAAAAGGTTTCATGGCTTCGTAAAATTGGTGAAGGGGTACCTGTGGGTGCTAAGATCGGATGTGGCGATGTCGAGGATGATATCAAATTATTGGCCCAAGCTGATGTAGATTTTATAGCACTTGATGGTTTTGGAGGAGGTACCGGTGCTACAGATAAATATGTCCGAGAAAATGTTGGAATACCAATTTTTACAGCCATACCACGAGCAGTTAAAACATTGAATGACCTTGGACTTAAAACCCATGTTACACTCATTGCTTCTGGTGGACTCCGAAATTCAGCAGATTTTGCTAAATGTCTCGCACTAGGAGCTGATGGTATTTACATTGGAACAGCAGCTTTAATTGCAATAAACTGTGAACAATATCGTATATGTTACACTGGAAAATGTCCAACTGGAATCACAACCCAGGATCCAAAAGTCATCAATCAGATAGATCATAATATCTGTGTGAACAGACTAAGCAATTTTATTGAAGTATCCACTAAGGAAATAGCAAACCTTGCAAGGATAGTTGGTAAAAATGATGTGTCAAAACTTGATAAAGATGACTTAGTTTCTGTTGATAGAAATCTTGCCCGGGCAACTGGGGTAAGATGGGTTAATGGAGAGTACTTGAAATAACTATCTTATATAAAAAATTTTTTAATTGATAGTAATATTATGAATTTGGGAGATGTGTTATGCAAGAAAATATGGTCAAAAACATTCCAGATGATACATTTAAACTAAAACAAAAACTTTTAGGCTCTGAAAAAGGATGGGAACTAACATTTGATGCTATTCCCGACCTAATTACCATACTCGACAGAGATCATAAGGTGGTTAAGGTTAACAAGGCAATGGCTGAAAGGCTTAAAAAATCGCCCAATGAATGTGTTGGTATAATCTGCTATAAGGCTATTCACGATTGTGATACTCCACCTGAAAACTGCCCGCACGAAAAACTCTTAAAAGATGGTCTCGAACATGTAACAGAAATTGGAGAGAAAAATCTTGGAGGATATTTTATTGTAACAGCATCCCCCATTAAAGATAATGAAGGAAATGTACTTGGAAGTATACATATTGCCCATGATATAACCAAGAGGAAAGAAATTGAGGATAAATTAGAAAAAACCCTTGAAGAAAAGAACACCCTAATGAAGGAAATATACCACAGGACAAAAAACAATCTCATGGTTATTTCAAGCCTTTTAAATCTCCAATCAATGTATATTAAGGATGAAAATACCCAAAGTATCTTTAAAGAAAGCCAAAACAGGGCCAAATCCATGGCCATGATACATGAAAAACTCTACAGATCAGGAGATCTTGAACACCTAGACTTCGCAGAGTACATTGTAAATCTCTCTAACGATCTCTACGACACATACACACTGGATAAAAATCTGATAAAACTTGTCTTGAACATTGATAAAGTAACATTAAATATTGATCTCTCAATTCCGCTTGCATTAATCCTGAACGAACTTCTAACCAACTCATTAAAACACGCATTTCCAGAGGGTAATGGTGAGATCAGGGTTGAACTAAAAAATTATGATGAAAATTATCAGCTTTCAGTTTGTGATAATGGAATAGGATTTCCAGAAGATCTTGATTACCATGATACAAACACCCTTGGAATGTTGATTGTAAACAGCTTAAACGATCAGATCAACGGAGAATTAAACCTTGAAAGGGACAATGGAACAATGTTTACAGTAACATTCAAGGACAAACTTGACTAATAAAAAAATTTAAATCTAACATAGATTTCTATTTTTAATTTACTTCTTAATTTTTTTTATAGGTATTTTTTTTATTCTCTTAATCCTAGAATAATGATTTTATACGAAAAAAATTTGATTCTAATCATTAATTTATATAATTGTTCTGGATTTTGTTGTTATTCCACTTGCAACCCATCAGTTGTAAATATAAGTTGTAAATTAATAGAAAAACTTATGCCATATAAAAGCAAGATACTTTTTTAAGATTATATATATCATCAAATTGTGTTTTTGGGGAATCAAAATGGAAGAATCAGCAAACGTGAACATAGAAGTTAAGATAAAAGCACTCCGAAAAAATTTGCTAGATTTGACTATGAGAAACAAGCTCCTAAACTTCAAACCACAAGTCAGATCGATCAGGGTTGTTGATGAGATCCCAACCGAAATATATCAGTTAATGGTTTTAGAAGATAAAAAGATGCAATTCATGCCTAGACAGGTGACTGAAACTAGAGAAAAACCTATAAACTTAGATGTTGAGTTTAATGAGAACTCACAGGATATTAAAGGTGAAGCTAAAGCCGAAATAGAAGATAATATCCCAGAGGAAGATGAATTAAAATTAACCTTGGATATAAGTGATAAGGAAGCTTCTTTATTATGGAAGTTGCCGTTACCCAACCAGAAGGTCGCGAGTAAACATCGTAACCTATTCCTTCAAACAATTCATGAAGCAGAAGAACTTCAAAAACGTCTTTTTTATATTAACCAGCAGTCCAAATCTGTACTGGAAGAACAGGGTTACAACATATTATATCTAGCACTTGGATTTCTGGAATGGACTGAAAATAATGAACCTGATAATAAACATAGAGCACCTCTTATCCTTATCCCCGTAGTACTTGAACGTAAAAAAGTAAGAGGTTCATTCAAATTAGTGTGGACTGGAGAAGATATAATACCAAACATTTCCCTCCAAGAAAAACTGCTTGAACAGGGAATAGAACTACCAGATTTTGAGATGCCAGAACAGAAGGAAGGCATATATCACTATTTTGAATCTGTTGACGAAGCAATTGAACCCAAAAAACAGTGGAATGTTATCTACGATATCTATCTTAACTTCTTCAGTTTCACCAAGTTTGTTATGTACAAGGATCTTGACCCTGGAAGCTGGGAAGGATCATCAATAACTGAAAATCCAATCATCCAATCTCTATTTGATCATTCAGAAGACCTCGATGAACCAGAATTCCATGAAGAAGATGTGGATAAAAAACTCAAATCCAGCGATGTTTACCACGTAGTTGATGCAGATTCATCTCAAATAGCAGTTATAGAGGAGTCAAAATCTGGTAAGAATATGGTTGTTGAGGGTCCGCCTGGTACTGGTAAATCCCAGACCATTGTAAATCTTATATCAGAATTGATTGCCAGTGATAAATCAGTTCTTTTTGTCAGTGAAAAAATGGCAGCTTTAGAAGTTGTTAAAGACCGTCTTGACAGTATTGGATTGGGAGAATTCTGCTTTGAACTGCACAGCCACAAATCAAACAAGAAAAATGTTTTGAAAGGCCTTGAAAGAAGTATTTACAGCCATCAAGAAACCATGCGTTCTATGGACGAGGAATTTGACGAACTTGAAAAACTAAAGATGGAACTGAACAATTATAATCATGTACTACACACACCACTTGGAAAATCTGGTTTTTCACCATTCCATCTGTTTGGTATGAAAGAAGAATCAATACAACATTTTAAAAAGGTTAAAAGAAATATTCCACGGGCCCATATTGAAAACCCTGAAAGTTACACTTCAAAAGATTGGAAAAATGCTGTTTCAACACTTAAAAATGTTACAGAAGTTATAATCCCCCTTAAACCCATATCTAAAAATCCATGGTTTAACACTCAACCCGGCACCATACTACCAACAGACAAGGAAGATATAAATGAACTCCTTAAAAATTGTGTATCAACACTCAACGATTTAGAAGTAGATTTATATGAACTCATTGAATTAACGGGAATAAGAAAACCCTTAAATAAGGGGGAAATGGATAATTCCATTAAAATAGCATTACTAATTGCATCTCCAATCACCACTAACCCTGAAATACTTTACAATCCTGTTTGGGAGGTGGGAAGAACCGATATTATTAAGATCATAGATCTTCTTGTTGAATACAAATCCAACAATGAAAAACTTAAGAAACGATTTAAAAAAGGAGTTTTAAACACTGACATCCGAGAATTACACGATGAGTATGTAGAAAACTCTTCAAAATTCTTAAAATCATTTAGGGGAAGGTATAAAAAGACTAAAGACAAAATTTCAGACCTTTACAATGAAGGTGTTCCTGAAGAAGATAAGATCATCATAGAAGATCTTGAATCGCTGATAGATTGTCAGATAATTTTAAACCGAATAAATGAACTTGAATCCGAAGCCAAAGCAGTTTTTGGAAAAGAATGGAAGGGAAGAAAAACCGATCTCGACACAATAAAGGAACTTGCTGAATGGGTACTTACCATTAAAAAGCTTTTAAAAACCGGTAAAATCACTGAACGCAGCTTTAGCATTATTGAAAACGAACCAGATTCCGCCAAGATAAATGGGACTATTCAAAAGCTTAACAAGGATTATAAATCATTTTCAAAGGTTTATAATAATATCAAGAAGTATATAACAATAGATGAGGAACTTGTCTTCGGAGTTAAACTTAAATATGTTCGTTTCCATGCAATGGAATCTGAAATAGAAAATTTCCTGAACGGAATGCCATTATTACAGAAATGGTCTCAATTAACAGCTATCCTAGCTGAAAAACCTAGTAATATTATATTTCCCATCATAGAATTGATTAAAGCCGATAAAATAGAAATTGAAGATATAATCCCATGTTTAATGGCTAACTTTGCAGATGACCTTCTAAGAAATGCATTCTTAAACAATCCAGTTCTATCAAATTTCATAGGTGAAATTCACGAACGTAAAATTGACAGATTCATCGACCTTGATCGAGATGTTATTTCATTAAACCGTCGTAGAATTTCAAATATAATATCCAGTAACCGCCCCCATATCAATAGTACAGCATCTAGAAACTCTGAACTTGGAATTCTATTAAGTGAATTCAACAGGAAAAGGGGACATATGCCCATTAGGAAATTATTATCAAATGCTGGTGGACTTATCCAAAAGATAAAACCATGTTTTATGATGAGCCCACTTTCTGTTGCCCAGTTTATTGATCCAAAAAATTCACAAGATCTCAGATTCGATGTTGTTATATTTGATGAGGCAAGTCAAGTAAAACCTGAAGATGCGCTTGGAGCATTTTTGAGAGCTAAGCAAGCTGTTGTAATGGGAGATACCCGGCAGTTACCCCCTACATCTTTTTTTGATATAATGTTAGAAACCGATGAAGATGAAGACTATGAAATAGCATCACTATCAGATATGGAGAGCATACTTCACCTTTGTAAGGGTAGGTTCCCTACCAAAATGCTTAGATGGCATTACAGAAGCAGGCACGAATCACTCATAGCACTTTCAAATCAAGAATTCTATGATAACAATCTACTTATTTATCCTTCACCATGCCATGAAACAATTAGCCTTGGATTGAAGTTCGAGTATATGGAAGACACAGTGTACGATCGTGGCAGAAGTGCATCTAATAGGATGGAAGCAAGGAGTGTTGTTGAAGCTGCTGGTGAGCACTATAAAAGATACGGGGAAACTAAGAGTTTGGGTATAGGAACGTTCAATATTAAACAACAACAGGCAATTCTTGAAGAAGTTGAACTCTACCTTAGGAAACAACCAAAACTTGAAAAATATTTCAGCAGTGATATGGACGAACATTTCTTTGTTAAAAACCTTGAAACAATTCAAGGAGATGAACGTGACGTAATATTCATCAGCGTAGGATATGGGAAGGATGAAAATGGCCATCTAAGCCTGAACTTCGGACCACTTAATAGAGAAGGTGGAGAAAGACGGTTAAATGTCTTAATCACACGTGCAAGGGAAAAATGTGTTGTATTTTCAAACTTCAGATACTCAGAGATTAATTTAAATGAAAATGCAGCCTTTGGACTCAGAGCTCTTAAATCATTTCTCAAATATTCAGAAACCAAAAGACTCGACACAACCTACACACACGGTGAAAATAATGAAACAGCCTTTGAAGATTCCTTATATGAATTTTTAAGTGTTCACAATTATGATGTGCATAAACAGGTGGGATGTGCAGGTTTCAGGATAGATCTCGCTGTTGTGGACCCATCTGATAGTGGAAGATACTTAGTTGGAATCGAATGCGATGGAGAAAGTTATAACAGCTCACCAGTAGCAAGGGACAGAGATCGGCTCCGCCAACAAGTACTTGAAGGGCTTGGATGGCATATTTACAGGGTTTGGTCAACAGATTGGTACCGAAACCGTGCAGAATCAGAGAAAAGACTGCTTAAAGCGGTAGAAAATGCTAAAAATCTGAAACCAATAGTGAGCAATGTTAAACAAACATCTGTCGAACATATTGTTAAGGACGGAAGAGCAGAGGAATATGAACCATCCTACGAACAGAAACTACACCAAAAAAAGAGACCAACAATTACCATAAACGAATTACCAGATGAAATAGCAGTTTATGACAATGAAGATATTGAACCTTTAGCATCTGTTAAGCCATTACCAGAAAATGATCCCGTAAGTGAAAATGAAGAGGTTCTGGTTAGTGATCCAGTTTCTGTGGAAGTTTCAAAGGATATACCCGAAACTGTACAAGAAAATGAAACAGAAGAGGATGATCCCAATAATGTTAAGGAGTATGAGGTCTGCAGCGAACTTTGTATACCGATTACTGGACAGATACACGAAAAATCAACTCCCGAACTAGCAACTGTTGTGACACAGATCGTTGACATGGAAGGACCAGTCCATAAAAGTGAAGTGGTAAGACGTATCAGAGTAGTTTGGGGAATAAAAAGAGCCGGTAAAAGAATTCAAGATGCAATAACCGATGCAATAACATTAGCCTGTGAAAATGGTGATGTAACTATTAAAGATGAATTTTTATACCCTAAAAACTTTAATCTGATTGTTCGTCGTCGATCTGGAGATCCACCTGCAAAAATTAATCTAATATGTGATGAGGAAATAGTTGAAGCTGTTAAAATTGTTATACGAACACAATACGCATCACCAATGTCCGAAGTTGTTAAAAAAACATCCAGACTCTTTGGAATTAAAGTTACACGTGGAGCCACTATTAAAAGGATTGAAGGAATTGTTCAACAATTGGTTGAAGATGGTGAACTGGAAGTACAATCGAATGGGATGATAAACTTCCCTAAATAAATATTTTTATTTTCAAAATATTTCAATAATAAAAATTTGTAAATGTCGTCTTGTGATTAATTAAATATTTTTTCGAGTTTGATAACAAATTATCTCACTATTTTCAAAGAATATATATCTGTGATTATCCAACTCATCACTATTACATATCAATATATTCAATTGAGATTTTAAAATCATTTAAATTGTTAATAACTAAAAATTCATGAACATGCGATGGTATTCTTTGAAATTTAGAGAGAATAAAACGTTTATAATCTTAATATTTTTACTACTTTTGATCGGAACTATAAGTTCCGTTTATGCTGCTGATAGAAGTTATTCTATACCCGGTGCTAATATTGACCTATTTGTAGGGGATGATGGTACATTACATGTTACAGAAGTGATCCATTATCATTTTATAGGAACTTTTTACGGTATTTATCGTAATATACCAATCCAAAGTAATCAGAACATTGAAAATATACGGGTAAATGTGTCAGGAGCCTATTATAACTATACAACATACGATAATAATAGTGAAAAAATCATTAAAGTGTTTTTATATAGTGATCCCGGTAAAACAACACCAATTCATGATACTGATATTGATGTAACCTATAATTATGATATGCTGCATGTTGTTAAATTTTATAATGATATTGCCGAACTTCAATACAAACTCTGGGGTGAAGAATGGTATGTTCCAGTTGGTCATGTTAACGCCATAGTACATCTTAAATCAAATAATGGGGTTAAATATTGTATAAACCCTCCATATTTAGCTCAAAGCTTATCGTGGAATAAATCAAACTTACTTGTGACAAGCACAGTAATACCTGAAAATAACTGGTTTGAAGTAAGACTCACCATCCCATTGGAACAGTTCACAAGTTACAATGGTGGCCAAAAAATAAACCAAAAGGGTACTGTAGCAATTGAGAATATTCAAAATAATTATGCCAGTTGGGTAAATTTTGAAGAAATATTATACTCAATATTACCATTATTAATTTTATTAAGTTTTATTTACCCTTTTTTAATATTTTATCAATCTTGGGGAGGCCCATTTAGAATTAAAGGCAAATTTACAGGTAATTTACCTGAAAATGATCCTCCAGCTATTGTAAATGCTATTTGCGGCAATGGAATTTCTAAAGATATTGGTGATCCTGGAATTGACGGGTTCTTAGCCACTATAATGGATTTAATCAAAAGAAGGTACTTACTCGTTGACCACAAATCTGATGGTAAACATCACGGTCTTAAACTTAGAATTAATGACAAAAAAGATGCTAAACATATTAAAAACTTTGAGAAAATTGTTTTAGATTTTCTTAAGAAGTTTGAAAAAAATCAGATAATATATTTGGATGAAATAAGTGAAAACTTGGAAAAAAATCATTTTCAAAAACGATTCTTTGATTGGAGGAAATTTGTTATAAAAAAATTGAGTCATGGCAAATTAGAAAGCATGTTTCTAAAAAAAAATAATAATGGACTATATATTTACGGATTTGTTACATTACTAGGATCCTTCATTATTATGGCAATGACCCTTAACAATCCTATTCACGGGACGATATACTCATTTTATGTAAGTATATTACTCCTAATTGTTTCATTTATTTCATTATTAATGACTACCAAGGTTAATGGCAGATGGACTGATCATGGTAAAGAATATCGGGCTAATTGGATAATGTACAAAAACCATGTGAAAAATTTAAAAAAATATCAAAAAAATTATAATGATGGTTTTGATAACTATTTAGTCTATGGAACAGCACTTGGTGTTGGAGACCAAGTTACCAAGTATTTAAGGGAAACATATCAAATAGAAGAACTTTCAAAAATGCCATTATACGTTTTCCAAAACTCTAATGAATATAAATATTTCCGAAACACCCTAATTTCATATATGGGTGTCTATGGAGTTATGCAAGTCCATCTAATTGGGAATAATAGTGGAGGGGGTTCTTTCGGATTTGGTGGTGGTGGAATGGGAGGAGCTGGAGGAGGTTCAGGCGGTGGAGGAGGAGGAGGAGCGTTTTAAAGTTCCCTTCTCATATTTAATTAAAAATAAAAAAATAGTAAGTTATAAAAAAAATCAAATTAAAACATTCAATTTTAAATATTTATTTTTTATATTTTGATTTGCTATTTTTTTGTTATTGTGTTTTGTTTATATTTGTTATTTGATGTTTATGGTTTAAGATTGGTTTTCTCTTGACTTGTATATGGTGTGTATAGTTTGCTGTTTCATCTAATTTTAATGCAGGTTTTTTTTAGGCGAATCTGACCTGAGTGTGTAAAATTAAGATTCAACCATATTATCACTTGAAAATATCATATTTGATATTTTCAGCCATAATAACTAATTTTAATATTTCACCAGACAAAAAAATAACAACATGATGCTTGTTTCTTAATAATAGCCATTTTATTAGAAAATAATATTAATATTTCAGTATTGTAAAATTTGGAAAACAATAAGACATATCGAAATTATAATCTATTATAATGAATTATCAGATTTTTTTATTCAATAAAAAGATTAGATTCAAAAATGAGTTAGAATTCTTATTTAATTATTAAAAAAATATTTACAATTATTTATTAAATGAAACATGAGGAAATCCAATGAAAATCCCTTGTATAATAGATGAATCATTATATCGTCCTGAAGCAGTTAGATGGAGGGAAAGAATGAGTTTACTCCAACCATTAGGAGATGTTGTTGTGGTGTTACCATGCAGCATGCGAAAACCCTACTCATCATCCAAATCCCATTCCATCTTCATGAGAGCAACAAAAAATATTCAAGAAGCCATCCTAACCTCACCATTTGGTGTGTGTCCCCGTGAAATGGAACGTACATATCCGATACAATCATACGACACATCAACAACAGGAGATTGGTCTAAAGAAGAGATAGATGTAACAGGTGAATGCTTAAAGAAATATGTAGCCGGGAAAGAGGTTATAGCACATGTATCTGGTGGTTATAGAGAAGTATGTGAAGCATATCTTGATGATGCAGTTTACACATGTAACGATGGAAGAGCAACATCATGGGATTCAATGGACAATCTTAAGATGGAAGTTAAAAAATATCCCCGTATCAAAACCAAGGAAAAACGATTAAAAGGTTTCAGATCAATTGCCCGTTATCAGTTCAGAACTCCTAAAGCAGATACATTATTACCCGACGGTGTCAAGGCAGTTGGAAGATTCACAAAGAGGATGTTATTAGATAAAGAACAGATCGCAACCCTATCATTTGATACCGGATTATATTCTCTTAATCTTAAAGGTGGAGAAATATTAAAGGATATAGGAACTAACTGGGTTGAAATCGATTTTGAAATGAAAACCAATACCCTATTCTCTCCCGGAATTCTAAACGCGGATCCAGGTATCGTGCCTAGAGATGAAGTAGTCATCCTAAGAAATGATGAGGTTGTAGGTGTTGGTAAAGCAGTTTTAAATGGAGATGAAATGAAAAAAGCCACTAAAGGTGTTGGTGTTAGGGTGAGACATCGAAACAAGTAAGTTTTTGGTAGTTCCCGTACCAATTTCAAAATTCAAATTTTGGTACACATATCAAAGTATAAATATCATAAATGGAAAAAAGAGAAATACTTTATTTTTATTGGAATGAATGTGTATTTAAATTAAAATGTACATTGTTCTGTAATAAATTCTATAGAGCACATAAATTTAGGATATAAATAAAATTTACGAGGGATAAAATGTCAGATGAACTAGTACAGAAGTTAAGAACAGCACTTTCAACTGTAGCAGACCCACATATGGGCGTAAGTATTGTTGAAATGGGACTTGTAACAGGTATCGAAGTTGATGAAGAAGCTAAAACAGCTAAAATTACAATCACACCCACCAACCCAGGATGCATGAGTGCAGCTAACATGGCTATGCAGGCAAGAACAGCAGCAGAAAGTCTTGATGAAATAGACAAAGCTGAAATACTTGTTGAAGGTCATATGATGGCAGATGCAATCTGCGATATGGTTAACAAATAAGATGGTAGATTGGAACATCACAGCCCTTGTTGGTGTTCCTGGAGTGGGTAAAACTTCACTTTGTAAAAGTGCAGCAGGGGCACTTGGATATAAATATGTGAACTACGGAGAGTTAATGCTCGAAGTTGCCATATATAATGGTCTGGCTTCAAATCAGGATGAAATGTTTAAACTGGATATTGAAGTTCAGCAATCCATCTGGCAGTCTGCTGCAAACAAAGTAAATAAAATGAAAAGGTTTTCAAATAAGATACTCCTTGATCTGCACGGTGTTGACAAGTCAGAAATTGGTTATATTATTTCACTCCCAATTGAAATCATTGCCCCGGATATGATAATAATTGTGGAAGCATCCTATGAAAACATTATCATACGAAGAGTTCATGATCACTCCCGTATACGTGTAATTGAAGATTTAAAAGACATCAAGGAACATATGGAAATGTTGAGAATGGCTATGATGGCTTGTTCAGTTATTTACGGTTCTTATTTAAGTTTGATTGATAATGATAATTTTAAGGAATGCCTAGATGAACTCAAGCATATCTTAAGTTCATGAGTAGATTGTTAATAATAAATTCAATGAAATGGTTCATCTATCCTTGAAAACTAAAATTTAGAGAAAAGGATATATATGATGAAGTTTAAATCTTGAATCTACCCGCACATTCTTTTGAACTATTGTTTAATGAATAGTACAAAAACCTCTTTTTATATGAAGGGGCCCGTGGCTCAGGCGGTAGAGCGCACGGCTGATAACCGTGAGGTCCGGGGTTCGAATCCCCGCGGGCCCATTTAATAATATTTCAGGATCTATTTTTAAATATATACTCCAATTTTTCATAATTTATTCTAAAATATTAATATAAAACATAATTTCAAAAAATTTATATTTGAGAAAAAAAGATATTTAATTGGAGCAATTAGTATATTTTGGTAAATGGGTAAAACTATTAATTACCTCATTTTTTTACCTTATTTCCTTTATTTTTTTAAAACCCGTTACAATAACTATTATATTAAGATTTAAAAATCAAATATATATTATTTATTTATTTTATAGATTTTAATGATATTTAGAATCTGGATATAATATTGTATATGATTTATTTAGATGGTGATGGTTCTGGATCTGAAAATCCTTTGGAGTTACTGATATCAACAAGTTCTAATAGTTTTTTCATTGCAGATCCTGATTTAACAGAATTTTTCGCAATGATAACTCCATCTTTTAGATTATTAGCGTTACCAGCTATAAACAAAATTGCAGCAGTATTAACTAAACACAGATTAAGTCTTGCATCTTCTTCTTTTGAATTATTTTTACCCTCTAATACTGCTTTAACAACTTTAAGATTATCTTCAATTGTTTCAGGGGCTTTAATATATTTTGGATTCGACCTTTCAATTCCAAAGTCTTCGGGATAAACTTCTTCAATCGTTATGATACCATTATCAAGGTAGGCAATCCTAGTTTTTCCAATAGTTGAAATTTCGTCCATTGCAGGATTACCATCTTCATCATAGCCATGTACAACCATGGCACGTTTAACACCAAGATTTTTAAGAACCTCTGCAATTAAATCAACATATTCTGGCTCAAATACACCTAAAAGTTGAATTTCAGCATTTGCTGGTGATGTTAATGGACCTAAAATATTGAAAACAGTTCTTATACCAAGTTTCTTTCTGATTGGCATCATCCTTTTCATAGCCGGGTGAAAATTAGGTGCAAACATGAATGCCATACCCGTTTTTTCAAGACATTCTACAACCCCATTAGCATTACAGTTTATATTAACACCTAAAGCTTCCAGAATATCAGCTCCACCACATTTACTGGTTATACTCCTGTTACCATGTTTTGCAACTGCAACACCCGATGATGCTGCTATTATTGCAGATGTTGTGCTGACATTAAATGTTTTGAACCTATCACCACCAGTTCCACAGGTATCTACAAGGGGATCACTAAGATCTGTTTTAATCTCAATACACACACTACGCATTGCCTTTACAAAACCCGTGATCTCTTGAGCAGATTCACCTTTAACTGCTAGAGCTGTTAAAAAGGCAGCACTTTGAAATTCACTAGCCGTTCCATTCATCATCTCAATCATACAACTATAGGCTTCGTCTTCGCTCAAATCAACCTTTGAAACGACCTTGGTTAAACCTTCATAGATCATAATATTCCACTTTCCATTTTTTTTTATTAATTGAGGAATTTTATCCACCTATTTTTTTTTAGTAGATTCCTTGAGTTCTTTACAGAAGCTTCCAATTTCTTGCTTGGCATTATCCAAATCATCAAGATTCTGAGTTATAATATTAATGATAGCACTGGCAACAATAGCTCCATCAGATCCTGATTGTATAACATCCTTAATATGTTCAGGTTTTGAAATACCAAATCCAACAGCTATTGGAAGATCAGTATGACTTTTAACACGTTTTATAAGGTCTACAGTACTTCTCTTAATATCTGACCTTGCACCTGTAACACCCATAACAGCTACAACATATAAAAACCCTGTACACATCTTAACTATTTCAGATATCCTTTCATTTGGGGTTGTTTGGGCAACCATGAATATCTGGTCAAGATTATATTTACGGGCCATATTAACGACATCACCAGCTTCTTCCGGCGGTAAATCAGCAGCTAATATCCCATTTATACCTGCATTTCTGGCTTTACTATAAAATTCTTCCAATCCTTTCTTATATATGAGATTGTAATAGACAAGTATGCCTATTGGTACGGAGGTAAATTCTCTGATTTTACTGATGAATTCAAAGCATTTATCTGTTGTCATTCCCTCATTGAGCGATCTTATATCTGCTGCCTGTACACTTGGCCCGTCTGCAACTGGATCACTGAACGGAAATCCTATTTCAAGTGCGTCTGCACCGTTGTCAACATATTGACGTACTATTTCAATGGATGTTTCAAAGTCCGGGTCACCTGCAACTGTGAAGGGTATGAAAGCACCCTCACCCCTATTTTTAATTTCTAGGAACATTTCTTGATAGCTCTGTATTTGATGAGAATTTTCAAGATCCCTTTTGAATGGTTTCATACCTCAACCCCCATTTCCTTTGCAACCAAGAACATATCCTTATCTCCCCTGCCTGAAAGATTGATTATTATAGTTTTTCCCTTGTTTCCTTCAATTTTAGCATATTTCTCTGCATATGCAACTGCATGGGAACTTTCAAGTGCAGGTATTATACCCTCATATTTGGATAATAATTCAAATCCCCTTAAAGCTTCTTTATTGGTTACAGCAACATAATTTGCACGTCCAGTTACCTTTAGATATGCATGTTCTGGCCCTACACCCGGATAGTCCAATCCAGCTGATACTGAATGTGCTTCTGATATCTGGCCATCGTTATCTTGAAGTACAAATGATAGTGAACCGTGTAATATTCCTTCGGTTCCCTTGCAAAGTGTTGCCCCTGTTCTTTTGGTTTCAACACCTTCTCCACCACCTTCAACTCCTATTAGATCGACTGCTGTGTCATCAACAAAACCTGAAAAGATCCCCATGGCATTACTTCCACCACCAACACATGCTATAACAGCATCAGGTAGTTCTCCTTCCTTTTGAAGTATCTGTTCCTTTGCTTCTTTGCCGATTACACTCTGGAAATGTTTGACCATGGTTGGGTATGGATGTGGCCCCATTGTTGAACCTATCAAGTAATGGGTATTTTCCACATTTGAAATCCAGTCCCGAAATGCCTCATTAATTGCATCTTTAAGTGTTTTTGAACCTGTTTCTACTGGTATTACATTACTACCCGATAATTCCATCCTAAAGACATTTAGTTTCTGTCTTTCCACATCTTCACTGCCCATATAAACTTCTGTTGGTATTGAAAGCATTGCACCTACAACAGCTGTTGCAATTCCATGTTGACCAGCACCAGTCTCTGCTATTAAACGGGTTTTACCCATGTATTTTGCTAAAAGACCCTGTCCAAGAGTATTATTTATTTTATGAGCCCCTGTGTGGAGCATGTCTTCTCTTTTAAGATATACTTTACAACCAAATTTCTTTGATAGATTTTTTGCATAGTACAACGGGGTTGGTCTTCCAGCAAATTCACGTAAATAAAATTCAAGCTCTTCAACAAACTTTTCATTATCTTTATACCTTAAAAATGCCCCTTCAAGCTCTTCCAGGGCAGGTATAATTAGTTCAGGTACAAATATTCCGCCGTATTTACCAAACTTTCCATTGGTTATCATCTTACAAATCACATCCCTATAAAATAATTTAAATATTGTTATATAGTTGTAAACAGCCCATTTTTTTAGGCATTTATATTCATTAGTTCTTCTACACGTTCAGGATTTTTGATTCCAGGGGAATCTTCCACACCCGAGTTTACATCCACATAATCTATTACTCTTTCGAGTATTGTCCTCTTATTCCGAATTCTTTCAGAGTTAATTCCACCAGCTAGGAATATTTCCAGGTTATGATTTGCATCTTTAGCAATTCTAATAGCTTCTAATGCTATTTTGATTGGTATTTGTTTACCTGTTCCACCACTTTTACCATTTATCTGGTAATCGAAGAGTAGGGCGTCGCATGTTTTTGCAAAATCTTCTATTTCCAATACCTTCTCATGTGAAAATTCCACAATATCGCCCAGTGATTTAACCGAGTCTCCTGATATTCCCACAGCCCGGATTATCTTCATATTAGGTTCTACTGGCGTTCTATGAAAATTTTCTATCCATTTAAGATATTTTATCTGACTGGATGTTAATGAATGGAGCTGAACATTTCTTATACCTGTTTTTTTCATTTTCATGACTACTTCTTCAAGATTTTCAGGTTCTAAAACTAGAACAGCCCTTTCTTTTAGTTTAAGTTCTGATATTAATTCTATGATCTCCTCAAGCTTGACATATCTCTTGGATCTTTTGATATTTATAAATCCTATGAGGTTGGCTCCTGATCCTTCACATTTGGAAACATCCTGGGATCTGGTGATTCCACAGATTTTAACTTTCATGTTCTTACTATCCTTTCACCTTTAACTGCATTGATTATGTTAGTTGTGGTTTTTAATATTCCGTTATATCCATCCGAACCCATGATGGATGTTCCTATAAGCAGTGCATCAACACCATACCTTGATAGTTGTAGTGCATCGTCCTTTGATCTGACTCCACTTTCAGATACTAAAAGTATTCCTGGCGGTACGTATCCTGCAAGTTTTTCTGTTGTTTTAAGGTCTACTTGGAAGTTTTCTAGGTTTCTATTGTTTATGCCTAAAATTTCTGCATCTGCATTTAATGCCCTGGTTATATCATCCCGGTTTCTGCATTCAACCAGTGGGTCTATTTCCAGTTCATTACATATTGAAATTCCGTTTTCAAGGTCGGGGTAGATTCCATTCATTAATAAAATTGCATTTGCACCTGCATTTTTTGCTTGATATATTTGATATTCGTTTATTATGAAGTCTTTTCTAATTATTGGAATATTTGTTAGGTTGTGGGCTGATCTTAGGTTTTCCAAACTTCCCTTGAAATATCTTTCCTCGGTGAGTATGGATATGGCTGATGCACCTGATTTGTTAAAGGCTTTAATTGCATCTTCTATTTTTATGTTTGAAATATCACCCATAGATGGTGATGCTGGTTTGTATTCGCAGATAACCGCCACATCATCTCCCTGATCTAGTGCTTTTTTGAAGCTGATACTGTTCTTGTTTATATTTGAATCTGTTGAATCTTTTATAGATGATTCTATTTCATCTTTAAGAATGTCTATTGGTTTTAATTCCTTTTCTCTTTGGAGATCCTTTCTTCGATGTTTTATTATGTCGGATAACTGGACCCTGTTTTCTTGAACCTTCATTGGCTTATCTCCACAAAGTTTTTTAATAGATTGATGCCTTGAGATGTGCCAATTGATTCTGGATGGAACTGCAATCCATATATTGGTTTATTTTTATGTTTTAATCCCATTATCATTCCATTACTGGTTCTTGCTGTTATTTCAATACAGTCTGGTGTGGTTTTATCCACACAGAATAGCGAATGATATCTTGCAGCTGTTAATGGACTGGGAATGCCGTTGAAAATACCTTTTTCTGTATGATATATGCTGCTCTGTTTACCATGTACTGGTTCGTTACGACTTATTTCACCACCAAAGGCAATGAATATACCTTGATGTCCTAAACATACCCCTAATATTGGTATTTCGGATCCTAATTCCTTTATTACTTGCATGGATACACCGAAATCTCTGCTTTTATCTGGACTCCCAGGTCCGGGTGATATTATTATACCCCTGGGGTTGAGTTCTCTGATCTGTTCAACTGTTATTTCATTGTTCCTTCTAACTTCTATGTGGGGATAAATCTCTCCAACCATTTGGTACAAGTTGTAGGTGAATGAATCGTAGTTATCGATTATTAGTATCATTTAATATCACCATCAATGGTTTTAGCCTGTTTAAACATGTTTTTATTTGCATTGTTTAGTGCACTTAGAAGTGCTCCAGCCTTATTTTCACCCTCATAATATTCTTCTTCCGGTATGGAATCGTGCACTATGCCTGCTCCAGCCTGTATTTTAGCATGATTTCCATCACATACCATGGTTCGTATGGTGATGGCAAAATCTGCATTTCCATTGAGTGAGAAATAACCCACCGCACCTGCGTAGGGTCCCCTTGATCTATTCTCAAGTTCATCTATAATTTCCATCGCCCTTATCTTAGGAGCACCGCTGAGTGTTCCAGCAGGAAACATTGATTCAAATGCATCTACCGCTGTTTTATTACTTTGAAGTCGCCCCTGTACACGTGACACAATGTGTTGTACGTGTGAAAACTTTTTCACATCCATATACTCTGGAACTGTTACCGTTCCAAATTCACTGACCTTACCCACGTCGTTTCTTGCAAGGTCAACCAGCATTAAATGTTCTGCTCTTTCTTTTTCATCCTCTAAAAGTTCTTTCTCGAGTATTTTATCCTCAAATGGTGTTTTTCCCCTTTTTCTTGTCCCTGCTATTGGAAAGGTTTCAACCATCCTGTTTTCAACTCTTACAAGCATTTCTGGGCTAGAACCTATTATTTCACGTTCACCAATTTTAAGGTGGTACATGTATGGTGAGGGATTTATCTTTCTAAGACTTTCGTAGAATGAAAGTTTATTTCCATTTAATTCATATTCTTTAGCGTTTGAAATAACATCTTGGAAAACTTCACCTGCTTTAATCCTCTCTTTGACCTCAATAACCATGGCCTCAAATTCCTGTTTTGAGAAGTGCCTATTTTTTTCCTTGTATTCTATGCCTTCAATCTCGTGTGTTTCCCTTGCTATTGCTTCTATTTCTTCGAGTCTGTTCTCTCCTAATGTGACATATTCACATTTATTTTGGATTCTGTCAAATATTATCCCATCAAGAAATAGTCCAAATTCAAAGTCTGGTTTTTCACCGGGTAACAGGTCAATGGGTTGGAAGTGTCTTGCTGCTTCGTATGAAACATATCCAACTAAACCTCCCCTGAATCCTTTTTTTCCATTTGCCTGGGAGGTTAGTTTTCTAATCTCGTCGAATGGATTTTTAACCTCAATTTCCTGTTTTTGTCCATCGGATTCTATTTCTAGGATGTTATTCTTTGCTCTTAGAATTGCCGAAGGTTTAAATCCTAAAACTGAAAATCTTGCAAGTCCACTGTCACTTTCCATTGATTCTAATAGGAAGGTGCTAGAGTAGTTTGAGTATAAATTTTTAAATAACTCAAAAGGAGAATTAAATTTTAAATCCGTACTCTTAGGTTCGTTTATTTTTATATTGTAATCGCCAAAAACATTCACTGCCTTTCATAATTGTCACCTTGATTAGTATTAATAATAAAATTATAGTCAACAAAATATAGTACCCCAAAGTACTATTTAAAGCTTTAGAGTACAAATATGTACATAGATTTATATAGTTGATACAATTAATGAATAGTTGTGAGATAAAATGTGGGATAGAATAAAACATAAATTTGATAAATTCCCTGCAAGGATGGCAGTTGCAAGGAAGATAGTTGAACTAGGACTTAGAGTTGGAAAAACAGGCAAAATATATTGTGGGAATGTTGAAATTAGTGATGTTGCTCTTGCAAGATCGGTTGGTGTTGACAGGCGAACAATTAAATCAACTGTAGAGGTTATACTTGCAGATTCCCAGCTATCAGGGATATTTCAAAACATAACCCCCGCCGGTACCCTTCTTAAAAATGTTGCAGGCAATCTTGGTTTTGGCGTGGTAGAAATTGAAGCAGAAGCAGGAAATGCAGGCATACTCGCCAGATCAACCGAACTAATATCATTAGAAGGTATAAGTATAAGACAGGCACATGCAGGAGATCCTGAATTGGAAGAAAACCCAAAGCTTACCATAATAACCGGAAAACCAATCAAAGGCGAACTTATAAACGAGTTTCTAAATATTCCGGGTGTTAAAAGGGTTTCAATATACTAACAAAGAAAATAATGTTAAAATCCCATTAATTTTTTTTATAATAACTTCGTTGATTATTTAAACGAACTTTTTCAGCATATCAACTTGATAAGATACTTTACTGTGCATTATTCGTACCTGCACCAATTAATATAATCAATAGTTTGCCTATTTTATGGAGCTCCTAGGAGTTCATTTATATTTTCTGGTAGTTTTTGGTTTGATAGTTTGTAATGTATCCATACTCCTTCTTTACGCCATTTTAACAGACCAGCATTCTTTAATAGGTTTAAATGATGAGATATTGTTGGTTGTGGCTTATCGAGTGCTGCCATTATCTCACAGACACACAGTTCACCATGTTCTAATAGGTAAACAATTTTTAATCTTGTAGGATCTCCCAGTGCTTTGATTATATCTGCATTTTTCTGTATTTCATCTTCCCCTGGCATTTTTGAGAGTATTTTTTCTAGATTTTCCATCTGGTTACAGTTGGGTTTTCCATCCCCTTTAAATTCACATGTTTTCATATTCTCCCTTATACTACAATTATATATTTAAATATATGGATATTTATAGTTGGGTTAAGATTAGATGTTTCAGAGGAGAGAATGCCTAAACAAAATTTAAGGGAAAAAGTTTTAATTATTTGCAACCACGACTCAGCCAGATCACAAATAGCCGAAAGATTATTAAAATCGTTATATGGTGAATATTATGAGGTTTATAGTGCTGGAAGTCGTCCTACTATTATAAATCCATATGCAATAAAAGTCTTAGAAGAGATTGGAGTTGATATATCCTGAAATAGACCTAAAAGTCTCAAAGAATTTGAAAGCTTAAAATTTGATTATGTGGTCACTGTATGTGGTGGGGAAGGTCAGAAATGTCATTTTTCTCTGGAGGAAAAACTTATATCCTAAAATCATTTGAAGATCCTGCAGCGGTTAATGGGAATAACCCTGGCAAATTTGATGCTTTCAGAAGAGATAGAGATGAAATTAAATTTTGGCTTGAGAAAACTATCAAGGTAACAATGCGGGCCGTAAACAATATAATGGTAAATAAAGGTTATAAAAATCCACTTGATTGACTAATGGCTGTAAAGGATCTGAATCTATTTTAATCGTCTCAAATTATCCATGTTATATCATAAGTTTGTTATTTATTCCAATTCTTTTCAATTCTTTTTTAATCTTGTTTTTCATATATTCAACACAAAGTTCACCATTATCGTCGAGTCTCGAGACATCTGTAGGTTTTAAATTCTTTTTATTAAGTTCATCTGTTATATTGATATCCAGTATTGATTTCACGCCCTTTTTTTCCAATATTTTAAGAGCACAGTCACCATCACAACCATTGATAGTAATTATAGGATATTTCTTTATTAAATTTTAAAATCCTGTCCTATCCGCAGATGTAGCTCCCATACATATAGATATGGTATTATCTGTTTCTTTAACTATATCTGCAGATGTTATTCGTGAAACTAAACCATATGGACTCATTCCGCTGCATGTTGCTAATGCTATCTTATTTTTTGTATTCATTTTGTATTCTCTTTTATGTAATAATTTTGATTTATTCCGATGTTGTTCATTAAATTTAAAATAGAACTTAGAATAGGATCAATTTAAATTTTATTTTTTGACTTTAACATGGAGTCCATCTTATCGAATCTATTTTTAATGTGTGTGTAACCCCTTTGATCGAATGGACATTTTTCTATACATGATGTGCAACCCTGATTACAGCCTATAGAAATTTCTTTTATAGAATTAATTTTCAGTAGTCTAACAGACTCTATCCAAATATTATATTTTATGGAATGAATAAAAAGCTTTAAAGAACTCCCCATGATCAAATTAATCTGTAGAATTAACGTAAACAATTCCATCATGAGCTGATAAATATTGTAAATTTTAAGATTGACATTTCAATAAATAAATTAAAAGAGAATATCTAAGAATAAATAAGTGAAGATAATCTATTTAAACAGTACTTTTTAACTCTGCTTCTTTATCTTCTTCATCTAAAACTTTTAAAAGCTCATCCCATGCTTCTAAAGATTCTTTAGCTTCAGTATCTGTTAAAACTTCTATAGCATATCCTGAATGAACAAGAACATATCTGCCAACATCTAAGTCTCCTACTAAATCTAATTTGGCTTGCTGCCTAACTCCGCCAAAATCAACTGTGGCTACTTTATCAGTGATACTAACTATTTGTGCTGGTGCTGCAATACACATATCAATCTACCTCGTTTACTTGATTAACATTAATTCGTTATTAGCTGAAACCATTTCGATCAGCCCAAAAGTTTATTGTAATATTCTAAACCTTTGCCATTATTTAATAGATTTTATTATGTGCTTCAACCATATAAACAATATGTTCTGGAGGAAAATGTTATGAAAGTGGTAGTTGTAGGCGGTGGATCCGCAGGAAGAACAGCTTCAATAGAAGCAGCACAAATAGGTGAAGAAGTAACCCTAATTGAAAACGATAAAATAGGGGGAAAATGTCTTAACACAGGATGTATGGTTGTTTGTGGCCTTAATGACGTTGCAAAATTTGTTATAAATGCCAAAAAATTTAATCAAATTGGAATTACCGATGTTAACCCTAAAATAGATTTTGAAAAGGTGGCTGATGGAGTTAAAAATACTGTCGGTAAAATTAGGGGAGTGATTACTTCTGAAACTAAAAAAGCAGGAGTTAATATCATAAATGGTGAAGCTGAAATTGGTGAGGGTTATGTTACAGTTAATGGTATAAATTATCCCTACGACAAGTTAATAATAGCCACAGGTTCACAGGCATTTATTCCACCATTAAATGGTGTAGAACATGCCAAAACATATAAAGATATTTTAAATTATAAAAAAGTCCCAAAAAAGATGATTATAGTGGGAAGTGGGACAATAGCAACAGAATTAGCCGGTTTATTCTCTGCATATGGCACAGAAGTGCATATACTTTGCAGAACTACCTTCCTAAAAGAGGTTGAAACAGATATAAAAAATTATATCGTGGAAAAACTGCTTAAAAATGTTAAAATACATGAAAACACATCTGTATCCGAAATATATCCTGATGGGGCATTAACAAATTCAGGGCGTATGGATGGGGAGGTTATGTTAGCAGTTGGCATGAATCCAAATTCAGATCTTGTGAAGCATCTAGTTGAAACCGGGAAAAAAGGAGAAATAATAGTAAATAAAAGGATGGAAACAAGTCATAAAGATATATATGCTGCAGGAGATGTTGTTGGGGGCATAGGAACAACTCCAGTTGCAAGAATGGAAGGCGTTGTTGCTGCCCATAACGCTTGTGGTGTGGCAGCAGAAGTAGATTACAGTTTTATGCCTTCATCAATATCACTTTACTACGATGTAAGCTATATAAAATCCAATGTAGAAGGAATAAATGGACATATGCCTGGTTCAGCAGGTCCTGGAGCATTTTGGAACGTCCTTGATCGTGAAACAGGAATTACAAAAGTAGTAGTCGATAAAGATGGGGAAATTAAAGGAGTTTCATCCATATCTCCATCTGCACGTTCCGTGCTTACTTATATGTCTAAATTTATGAGGGATGGTTACAAAACATATGACTTTGATAATTTTATTGAAGCACATCCATCAACCGATGCGGTTTATAAATTAATGAGATACTTCTCGAAGTTTGAGTAGATAATAATAAAGTTTTATAGTTATAAAGGGTGATTAGATGGATGATAAGATATTAGAAGATGATCGTATTGTAATGAAACCATTCTCAGAAGTTACTAAATTCCACGGACATATATGTCCAGGTTCTGCAATTGGATATAAAGCAGCTGAAGCTGGGTTGAACGAACTTAAATCATATAGTTCTGAAGACGATGAGATTGTAGCCATTGTTGAAAATAACAGTTGTGCAGTGGATGCTGTTCAAGTTCTTACTGGGTGTACATTTGGTAATGGAAATTTATTGTTTAAAGACCATGGAAAACAGGTTTACACATTTATTAACAGAAACACCAATGAAGCTGTAAGGGTATCATTAAACGATTCATTTAATGTTGATATATTGGCACCACAGTTAGAGAAACTTCGAGGATCTGTGAATTCTGGAACTGCTACCGATCTTGAAAAAGAAGATTTAAAACAGATGACAGAAGAAGTATCGAAAGAAATATTGGAAATTCCCTACAATAAACTGTTCCATACCGAGCATGTTAAAATGGATATTCCAGAAAAGGCTAGGAACTTTAAAAATGTTAAATGCTCAAAATGTGGGGAAATGATTTCAGAACACAGGGCCATAAAAATAGAGGGCAAAATTAGTTGTATACCCTGTTTTAAATGTTAAAAATATTGTGGTATTCTAAATAATATTTCCTTTTTTTATTAAAAAGGTGTTGGAAAGTTCATTTATTTTGTCTTTGAACTGGCACTTATGATCTTTGCAATCTTATCGGAAGATTTTAATACATCTTCACCGTAAGTTATTGCAGATTGTTTCATATCATCCATATTTGCAAATGCTTCCTCAATTATATCTTCAAGATTTGCCAGTTCACTTTCAAGCACTGCTCCCTTAAATACAGCAGCCAGATTGTGATAACGGCCATATTTTACTCCTAAAAGTGCAACAACTGGAATTCCCCATGCCATGGCTTCATGTATCATCATACCATCATCTGTTACAACTGCAATGTCAACAACTCTGTAAAGATCATTTATCCAGTTTATATATCCTAAATAGATTAAATTGGTATTTTCAAGATATTTCATATACTCTTCTTCCAAAGGGTCACCAACTATCAGGATGTTAGCCTTTATTCTTCCTTCACCAAGGTTAGATGCAGCAATCGCCATTTTTTCAAATAATGTGGATCCAGATGATAGAAGTATGGTTGGCAACGTTTCATCATATTCTTCTGGCATATTTTTCATTGCATTCTCCCTATCCCCGACTATTATTTCGGGATTCACAGGAGAATATGCCCTATGAAACCTGTTATTGTCAAATTGTGATTGGAAAAGATTTGATTCTGGAAGTGCTATTGTTGTTGTTATCCTAGTACACACCCTTGCATCGGCTGGTGTTATAAGAATACCAACAGATGGTATATGGGCAAGTTTAGCTGCGAGACACCCCACAACAGCACCACCACCAATCACCCCTACAACTATGTCGGGATTTACCTTCCTACATAGTCTCATTGTTTCAAATGCAGCTTTCATGGTTTTTAATCCTGCATTTAAAAGAGTTTTTTTAGTTGCGGCATGACCCCCTGCTTGTGGAATGCTAGTTGTATGCCATCCAATTCCATTTTTCTTAAAAAGCAAACCTGGTGCAGTATGATCCAATGCAAATTCACATTCAAAACCATATTTAGATAATGCTTTTGCAATATTGAGAGCTGTAACAGCATCTCCCCCAATTCCCCTGCCTGTAACAATGAATAAAGCCTTCATTTGATCACCTTTAAATATAATCGAACAACATTTCTCTATTTTCTAAATCTAGGATAATTATGAAGTAATCTCTTCTATAAAATGAGCTTACCATTAAAAAATATGATATTTTATTTTGAATATTTAATATTATTCTTTGTAACCGAACATCATATAGTTTTTTAATAAATCAGATCCATTTGTTTTATCAAGATATTAAAAATTTTATCAGGAATATCTATTTTTATTGAAAAAATTCGAATGTTTTTATCTACAATGAAGACTTAGATTAATACAGTAAAAATAAAAATTAATTTGAGTAAGAGTAATATACGAGTCTTCTAAATCCTAAAAGTATTAATAAACGATTTTTTATTATAATACTCTTTTTTTTAAGTGTAAATCTTCTCATAAGATCTCCAAGCCCGCCACCAGTTAAAACATCCATAATATAATCTCCAAATTTAGGTTGTATAATTTTATAATTATTTTCTAGGAAAATTTTAAGGTTCTTCCGTCTGATAAATGCTATAAGAACCGCAGTAAATAGTAATAGAAGTAATGTGATTATAAATGCACCATAAACTCCTGAACCTGTATAATCTCCTATTATACTCCCGAAGGATACGAATATTAAACCTAAACTAACCCCAAATGAGTGGTTACCAATTTCACCCATCATAATCCTTCCTTTATAATCCCATGGTGCGTATCCAATACATGCAGCCAGTACAATTAAAACTGGATAGTAAATGGTTGTTGTCAGTGTTAATATCCCTAAAACCATTAGTGAGGCCATTATTATTACAGTTGAACAGGCAGAACCTGGCTGCATATCTGCTATGTTCAGGGGTTGTATCATGAGCGCAATCAGTATTGCTACCGGACCAAAATAGAAATAACCTATGATCATGACCATCAGCATACCAATACCTCTGGAAAGTTGACCATATTCTAGTTTATGTCCTTTTATTTTGGTTCTTCCTACAAGATCATCAACAAATGCGGCTATACCAATTATTGCAATTAAATAATTGCCAGGTGGCGGGAATAATAGTATTAAAATTAGAAATGGTGCTAAACCCACAGCCCTCGGAGTTCCACCCCTAATGTTCGTATAGAGATTTCCTCCAATTCTTGTGATCAGTCCTTTAAAGATAATGGTTAGAACTGCTGAACCAATTAAAGCTAGTATGACATATAATAATTCCATTTGCAAGTTTTACACCTTTATTATCTATTCAATATTGACAATCCTGTGATTAATTTATAAACCATATCTTAATAATGCGGCAATGCCACCTAGTGATGTTAATTGTTTTCCACCATCGTGCTCACTGCTTATGATCATAACATTACCACCCATGTTTTCAACTTGATCCATGAGCCTCTCTATATCTCTGTTCTTTACCATTTCATCTATTACCAACATTGTTTCGGCAGCACCAGCATGCACTGCTTGTGTAACTTCTTTTTTCCCATATGCAACTGTTTTAGAGCTTTTACCAATTTCTTCGAGTACTTTCTCAACCATTCTGATTTCATTGGCTATCCTACCCTCTGTAGCCATTTTTTCTATTATACCCTTTTTAAGTACTTCAGAAATGCCTGATCTGCCACCTGCACCTGTACTTTCAAGAAGGGATATTTTGGACATGTCTGGATTGTTCTGGTTTAAATAATCTAAGAAGTCGCCCTTTGAAAATCCAGGACCTGCTATTATTATGGCTTGTACCTCTTTAAATTTCTCAATTGTCTCTATAAGTTCTTTAAAAAAGTCAGTTATTGCTTTTTTACGGTTTTTTTGTATTATTCTCTTTCCCGAAATATTTCCAATAACGGGACCGTAATAATCGATTCCATACTGTCTTATTATCCCAATATCTGCAATATCATCTTCAATTGAAACTATAAGTGCTGATGGTTTTTTAGATGCTCTCATTGCATCTTTAAGACGTTTAATATTCCACTTAGACCATCTGTCCTTTTTTATTTTTACTGAATTGGAAAGTTTAAGATCTAGTGTGTGGTGTGAACCCAATGGTACAAGATCTTCTGGGCCTTGTTCTATGGTGCCCGTTGCCCGTAATTTACCAGTATATTTGTGATAACTGATCTCTTCTACTCTAACTCCCATAAAGAAGGTTTTTTTAATACCACGATCGCTTCTTAATCGCTCACCACTAGAATCTTGGATTCTTCGGCTGGTTAATGATGAAACCAGATCACCTTCTTCAATTATGTGTGATAAATGCCATAAATCATCCAGTGTTTCTGGAACAACTTCAATAACCCCTTTCTTGGTATCCTGATAAACGATTCGCATTTTATACACCACATTTGTTATAATAATTAGTAAAATTCTAAAGATTCCTTACTTCTAATTCTATTGTTACACTCTGTTATTTTTATGCCTAAACATATTATAATTGAATTATTCAAACCTTAAATCATCTACAGATTATTGGAATTTTTTTTTTGATTAATTAAATAATTAAGATTATGGTCTTATAAAATATCCCTTGAAACAATCTTAGCTCCCGTAATGCAAGTTCAAAATAGTTAAATATGAATTTTGATTTTAATTGGTTGATTGAATTATATTTCTATGCTTCTTTAATTTTATATTTTATTTTAGAATGTATGGATATTTATTTAATAAGTTTATATCCATTCCAAATATTATTTTTAGAATTAATTTCGGTGAGTTTTTTTATGTATAGATATATTTATATAGTATAATTTTTAAAGATTAACTTTCACATAAAATATAAGTATTTGTGAATTTTATCACAATGTATATATAAATAATAGATCAAATTGTGATATATTTTTAGAATTAGATATGTGGAATGATTGATTGTAGAAATGATTGGTTTAGATTATACACTTTAAAAGTGTTTAAATAGGAGACAATTCAAATGGAAAATATTTCGAATAAAATTTTAGGTTTTGCAGGTATTGGAACTATATTTATTGGTATAATATACACTTATGTGGGTATAATCACAGGAATTCTTACTACATGGGGTTTCACTTCATTAGGGCTATTATTAAGTTTTATTGATGCTGTGATTTTTATCGTGGGATTTATGTTAATTTTTACATCGATAACAAACGAAAATCATGTAGTAAATCTAGATGAAAATAATGAGATTACAGGAAAACTTGATACAAATGATTTTAAGAGTTTGAATAAATAATTGAGATTCACTATCTCAAAATACAAAAATTATCACAGTCATTTAAATTATTATTTAAACCATTAAATCTGATATATTTTAAAAATTTTAAGGAATAACTGTCTGATCCATTAAGTTATTTGTTTAAAAAATCTTGTGGGAGCTACTTTTATATAACCTCCTTTGATTGTAATTCACATTCAATTTTTAATTCCTTAATTGTTCACCCCACTTGAATCTTGATTTTATGCGTGTTAATGATTAAACCAGATCACCTTCAATTATATGTGATAAATACCATAATCATCCAGTTTTTCTGGAACAAATTCAATAACCATTTATTAGTATCCTGATAATACGATCCATAATTTTATTTAATTTTATATTTTATTTTTAAAGAATAGTTCATTAATTTTTAGAAGTTTATATCTTAGATTTGTTTTTAGAAAGAATTTATGTATAAACCAATACTTTTTTTTATAAGAATCTCATATATTTTATATATTATAATGTTTAAAGATTAACTTTTACATGAAAAATAATTATATAAATATCACAAGTAGAGTTATAATATTAAAATATTTGATATTCCTTTAAATGAAGATCTGAGAGATTATAATCATAAAATAGACTGTTCCAGATTATTTAAGTGTTTTGTTTAAGAAAATTTAAATAAATCGATTTGTTAAGGAGAGAATGATTCAAATGAATATATATCAAATAATTTTACTGTTATTAGGAGTTATAATTATTTTAGGTTTCTTAATCAATATTAGTTATTCAAATAAAAATTTTAACACTATTAAAGTAGCTTATATCCCATGTGACCATGAAGCAGCACTTTTTGTAGCCTTAGCTCAGGATACTTATAAAAAAAATGGTTTAAATATTACAGCTACAACCATGTCAACAGGATCAGGGGTTGTATCTGCAATTGCAAGTGGAGATATTGATATAGGATATGTCGGTATAACTCCAGCATTACAGGGAATCAGTGAGGATATGCCAATAAAAATCGTGGGTTCAGTTAATCTTGATGGTAGCGGCATAGTTGTAAACCCCGAATCTGGAATCAACACCACCACAGATTTGAAAGGTAAAAAAATTGCCACACCCGGAGTGAGCTCTATACAGCAAGTACTGCTCCTATATCAACTTCAAAAATATAATATGACCTCCCGTGATGTTGATATTTCATCAGTTAACATATATATGATACCCAGTACCCTAGCATCTCACAAAGTCGATGCATATATCGCCTACGAACCATATGTTTCCATTGCACCATTTAAAAATAGTGGAAATAATATGATGAATTCTGATGAAATAATGCCTGGACATCCATGCTGTGTTATTATTGCTAGACAAGACTTCATAGATAAACATCCACAGGAACTCCAAAAATTCCTAGATATACACAAAAATACTACAAAATTTGTTAACAACAACAAAAATGTTACAGCCCAATTAATTTCAAATGTAATCACAACAAATCCTGAGTTGGAAAAAACTGCACTTTCTCATGTTATATTCATATCACAAGTAGATAAATCATTTAAGCAGAAGGTACTCGACTTCATTAATATCGAGATAGAAATGCAGTATTTGAAAAAAAATATAACAGCTAAAGAAATCTTTGACACACGTTTTTTGGGGGATTAAATGAGAAAAATCCTATTTTCTTTAACCTTACCCACAATTGTCATAATTTTTTGGGCTTTACTAACTACTTATACCGGAATAATTCCTTCATATTTGATCCCTAGTCCTCATGAAGTTTTCAATGCATTTGAAAATCTTTTATTTAACGGCACCCTCATTTCAGACACCATCGATACACTTAGCCGTGTTTTGTTAGGATTTATAATCGCTGCTGCCATTGCTATTCCTCTTGGAATTATAATAGGCTGGTCAAAAACTGTTGAAAACTTTTTTAATTTTACTATAGGAATTCTAAGACCTATACCTCCTATTGCGTGGATACCTTTTGCGATATTATGGTTCGGATTGGGTTTAGGCTCCGCAATATTTGTCATATTCATTGGAAGTGTATTTCCTATACTCGTAAACACAGTAGATGGGGTTAAAAGGATTGATAAAGTTTATGTTGAATCTGCCTACACATTAGGGGCTAATCAGTTCCAAACTCTGAGTAAAGTTGTTGTCCCAGCAGCTCTACCCAACATAATTACAGGACTTAAAGTAGGAATGGGGATAGCTTTAATGTGCACTGTAGCTGCAGAGATGATAGGATCTAACAACGGTTTAGGATACCTAATACTTACAGCTATCAGTATGTTGGATAGTGCAAGTGCCATTGTGGGCATGTTAACCATTGGATTAATAGGATTAGGATTTGAATACGTGTTCAGTAGGATGGAAAGGAAAATAAACTGGGGATTATAATGGCTTTCAAACTAACAAATGTTTATAAAAAATTTACAGACAATGAAAAGGATTTGGAAATCCTTAAAGATATTGATCTAACCATTTATGAGGGAGAATTTCTATCTGTTGTTGGCCCATCAGGCTGCGGTAAAACCACTCTTCTAAGAATGTTAGCGGGTTTGGATTTCCCAAGCAGCGGGAATATAACTGAAAATGGTATGCCTGTGGAAGGTCCAAATCCCGATAGGGGATTTGTTTTCCAACAGTATTCCCTATTTCCATGGCGGAATGTTTTAGACAACGTTGCCTTTGGTCCGGAAGTGAGGGGAATTGAAAAAAGATATGATATGGCCCGAAAATATATAGAACTAGTTGGATTATCCCCTTTTGAGGGCAGTTACCCTAATCAGCTATCTGGTGGAATGAAACAAAGAGTTGCTATAGCCCGTGCATTGGTAAATGATCCTAATTCGCTTTTGATGGATGAACCATTTGCTGCTTTAGATGTTTTGTCCAGACATAAACTACAGGAAGAGCTTGTGCGAATCTGGGAAGATGAAAATAAGACAATTGTCTTTGTGACTCACAACGTTGATGAAGCAGTTTTTCTAGCTGATCGAGTATTAGTGTTAAGACCCAGACCAGGACAAATTATTAAAACTTTCAAGGTGGAATTAGATAGGATCCGTGACCGTACCTCACCAAAATTTCTCAATCTCAAAAAAAAGATTACAAAAATAGTTGAAAGTTATTAATTCATTTAAATAAATGTATACTGGTTTAAAATAGGTATTATTATTAGAAAACTAAAATCTCAATAGAATATTATAAAAAACTATTTGATTGTAAGATCCAAATTTGCTTCAGTTTTTATTTTGAATTAATTATTTTGGAAGTTATTTTATATTTATTCCAATATAAATTACGTGATTAACCCCTATTTTTTTATATTGTGAATATTAATAGTAGATATAACGCTTTATGATTAATAAATCGGATTATTCATAGAATTATATAACTAAACGGGAGACATATATTTGAAAATAGCTGTAATTGGAGGTACAAGAGGCTTAGGGAAATGGATAGCTTCATTTCTAAGTAATAGAGGATTTAATGTAGTTATAACGGGTAGAAACGTTACAACTGGTGAAACTGTATCAAAAAAACTCGGGGTAGACTATACTCGAGATAATATTCAAGCCGCTGCAACCGCTGATGTTGTTGTTATAGCTATTCCAATCGATATTACGCCTAAAATAATAAAGGAAATTGCACCTCAAATGAAGGAAGGATCCCTTCTGATAGATGTTACATCTGTAAAGATGGAACCATCCAAGGTTATGGAAGAGTACGCTGCCCCCAGTGTTGAAGTACTGCCAACACATCCAATGTTCGGTCCAAGGATAAGGTCCCTTGACGGCCAAGTTGTTGTATTGACACCTGTTAAAACAGGACAATGGTATGATAAAGTTTTTAAATTTTTAGAATCAGAAAATAGCAAGGTTATAGTCACCACTCCAGAAATTCACGATCGTATGATGAGTATTGTTCAAGGGTTAACCCACTTTGCATATATCAGTATAGCATCAACCATCGAGAAACTTGACATAGATGTAAAGGAATCTAGAAAGTTTGCAAGTCCTATTTACAATCTTATGTTGGATACAATTGCAAGGATAACAGCTCAAAATCCTTATTTAGTTTATTCTATCCAAAATAAAAACAGTTTTATTAAAGAAGCCCACGAAACATTTCTTGAAACCTTTGTAGAACTCAAAGATATGATTTCAAATGAAGATGAAACAGGTTTTGTTCAGGAAATGAGCTCGGCAGCTAAACATCTTGATGATGTAGAATCAGCACTTGGAAGATCAGATAAGGCCATATCTGCCTTGACCGAAGAATTAAGTGTTTTAAAGAAGTTGTTAGGTCAGGAAGTCGGTCTGAGACATATCTATTCCGGAATTGTCCATATTGGCATTTTAGAGGAGCTTACACCAGATTATTTAATAATATGTCAAAATCATAGTACAATTCGACTTAAACTTTCAAATGTGGAAGTGTTAAATAATGAATACCTCTACAAATGGAAGTTAGAGAATTATGCTCAGAAGAGCCTTGATATTTCAGCCATTTTCCCAGAATCAAGTGATCCGAAGGTAATCATCGATACAATCAAAAAGTTAGATGGTGTGGTGGATGCTGAAGTTATTGATACTTACTGTGGAAATCAAATTCCAGCAGGGAATATTAGTATCACGATAAGATACCATTTCATCAATGAAGTGGCGGGTAAAGAAGTTGGAAGATTATTAAAAGGCTTTGGAATCCAAATCCGTTAATTTTTAGAAATAATATTAATTAAAATATGCTTTTTTGGTAATTTAATAATTTTTTTAAGATAATAGATAACTATATATACTATAACTCTTAATGTTTAATTGTCACAAAGAACATGCATGAATGTGAAAATCATCACGTATTATTTCATGATGTTTTATACGTTTGTGAAAATTGTTTGAATTAATAAAAAAATTTAGAGGTGTAATATTTGAAAATTAAAATAGCGGGAGTGTTGATGGCATTCCTTTTTTGTATTAGTATGGTAGGTGGATCATTTGCAGCATCCCCACAAGAAGTAACAAAACTTAGTTCTGGAACTACGTTTCCATCACAAATTACAGGTTTGACAGATCAAACATGTAAAGCCGGACAAACAGCTAAATTTAGTGGAAAGTTCTCGTTTAAACAAGGATTCATTTGGACACCTGGAATTTGGAGATATATGACTCTCAAACTATACAATAATAAAGGAGTGGAATTAAGTTCAGAAACCAAAATGGACAATATCTTCACTGCAATAGGTCATTTTAAAATTAATACTAAAAAATTAAGCTTAAACCCTGGAAAATATAATGTAGTAATGAGCTACGCTGGAAATAAAAACCAAGGCATAAACCCATGTGAAGCTACATCCACTTTAACAGTAACAAGTTAATAAATTAAAAAAAAACTAAAAAAGTGCAATTAGCTGGTAACAAATTGTCTTGAAAAATTTACATAAAAAAATCTTCCATTTTTTTTATTAAAAATTGGAAGTATTAATTCCTTTTTATTCTAATTTTATTTTTTGTAAATGAGATTTTAATTGGATTAAATGTAATATTTTAATTAATTAATCTAAAAATCGATTATATTCTTTTGTTTAAACCTTCAATTCCTTATCTTTTTAGTAATAACAACCAATAAAACCGTTCCACTAATATTGAAAGATCTTATCAATGATTAATTTAGAAATTATGATTTTTATTCTTTAATAATTTAGTTAACTACTTATTTCTTTTCCAAACCCTCCTTTTAATATCTTCAAATATTGTTTTATTCCATTTTAAAGTCATATCCTTTGTTATATACTGAATTGTAATCTGTTATATTTAACAAGTTTTTTTTTGCACAAAAACACAACATATATATGGAATAAAATGCAATGTTATAGTAACATAAGTTAACTAAAATAGGTTATGACTTATGTTTCAATTTAAAACGATTACAAAACATTTCACATACATTAAAGATATTAAAAGGAGGGTTTTTTACATGGAAAATAAAGAAATGGAATTAAAAGTTGCAGAAGCGTTTTCACAAGCAGACGTAGGCAGATCAATTGCTAGGATAGATCCAGCATGTATGCAGAAACTCGACTTACATGACGGGGATATTATAGAAATAGAAGGAAAAAAATTAACAACCACAAGGGTTGCATCATCACAATCTGATATTGGACTAGGAATAATCCGTATAGATGGATATATAAGAAAAAATTCGGGAACATCCATAGGCGAAGAAGTTATTGTTAGACGTGCAAATTATAAAGAAGCTAAAAAAGTAGTATTAGCACCAGTTGATCAACAGATAAGGATAAGTGGCGATGTAAGATCAGCTTTTCTTGGTAGAGTTCTAACCATGGGAGATATGATTATCACAGGTGTAAGACAACAGCAACAACAAACATTAAGGTCAGGACTATTTGATGAATTCTTCAACGATGTTGCACCAATGGGTGAGATTAAACTCGCAGTAGTATCAACTAAACCAGCAGGTGTTGTTCAGATAACAGAAATGACCGATGTGGAAGTTCAGACAGAACCAGTTGACATTTCAAAACTTGAAGGCGTCAAAAATGTAGTTGATGTGACCTATGAAGACATAGGAGGCCTCAAGGAAGAAGTTAAAAAAGTCAGGGAAATGATAGAAATACCACTTAAAAGGCCTGAACTCTTTGAACGTCTGGGAATTTCACCCCCAAAGGGAGTTTTAATGCACGGCCCACCAGGTACTGGTAAAACACTATTAGCAAAGGCTGTTGCAAACGAAAGCGATGCCCACTTTATAGCCATTAACGGACCAGAAATCATGAGCAAATATGTTGGAGGATCCGAAGAAAGGTTAAGGGAATTATTTGAAGAAGCTGAAGAAAATGCCCCATCAATAATATTTATTGATGAAATTGATGCAATAGCCCCTAAAAGAGAGGAAGTTTCCGGAGAAGTTGAACGGAGAACAGTAGCCCAACTGCTAACACTCATGGACGGACTAAAATCAAGAGGACAAGTAGTAGTTATAGGCGCAACAAACAGACCAGACGCACTTGACCATGCTATAAGAAGGGGTGGAAGGTTTGACAGAGAGATAGAAATCGGAGTTCCGGACAAAGACGGAAGAGGAGAAGTTTTACAGATACACACCCGTGGAATGCCCCTCGATGATAAAGTTGACCTTGTTGAAATGGCAGATATTACACATGGATTTGTAGGTGCAGACCTTGAATCCCTATGTAAAGAAGCTGCAATGAGAGTTTTAAGAAGGGTGCTTCCAGACATCAAAGGAGACGAAGAAATATCTCCAGAAACACTTAAAAAAATGATTGTAACAAAATCAGACTTTAAAGAAGCTCTTAAAGAAGTTCAACCATCAGCATTACGTGAAGTCCTTGTACAGGTCCCTGACATTAAATGGGATGATATAGGAGGACTTGAAAGTGCAAAACAAGAGTTACAAGAAGCTGTGGAATGGCCGCTTAAATATCCTGAGAGTTTTGAGAAATTTGGTGTAAGACCACCTAGAGGTGTCCTCATATACGGACCACCAGGAACAGGAAAAACATTACTAGCTAAAGCTGTGGCAAATGAAAGCGATGCCAACTTCATAGCAGTGAAAGGACCAGAACTCTTATCAAAATGGGTGGGAGAATCAGAAAAAGGTGTACGTGAAATATTCAGAAAAGCCAGACAAACAGCACCAACAGTAATATTCTTTGATGAAATCGACTCCATAGCATCCACAAGAGGAGGTTCAAGTACAGATTCCGGTGTTACACAGCGTGTTGTAAATCAGCTATTAACAGAAATAGATGGACTGGAAGAGCTCCAAGATGTAGCTGTAATAGCAGCAACCAATCGTGTGGACATATTAGACCCTGCACTTACCAGACCCGGAAGATTTGACAGACATGTTAAAGTCGATGATCCTGATGAAAATGGTAGAATGGCAATATTTAAAGTGCACACAACAAATATGCCACTGGCAGATGATGTTAACCTTGAAGAACTTGCCAAAAGAACAGAAGGATTTGTTGGAGCAGATATTGAAGCAGTATGTCGTGAAGCTGTTATGTTAACACTTAGAGAAAGTCTTGAATCAGAAAATGTAGATATGAAACACTTTAAAGAAGCCATGAAAAAGGTTAAACCAAAAATGGAAGCAAATCTCAGCCATTACAGTTAAATATTAAATCAATCTACGGGAGATATTTTTTTTCCTTCTCCTACTCTTTAATTTTTTTAAAATATGTTATTAATATACGTTTTATGTTAATTTTGTAATAATTATAATATTGATTCTATCTGTTTGATCCAAGTTTAAAGAATATAAACTGGCCCCATACAACAACTATTAAAAGCTTAAATATATTTAAAGCCCTAAATATATTCAGAGTACATAGATAAAAATTATGTTAAGAATTTTTAAGGTACTTAATTTTAAAGAAATAATATAATAGGGGAAGACCATGAGCTACAATGTAAAGGATATGTCATTAGCACCGGAAGGTAAAAAGAAAATAGAATGGGTTCAAAGACACATGCCCGTTCTTGAACATATAAAAAAGGGATTTCTGGAAGAAAAACCTTTCGAAGGAATAACAATTGCATCCTGCTTACACTTGGAACCAAAAACTATTAATTTAGGTTTAACTCTCCATGCAGGCGGTGCTGAAGTTGCTATGACTGGTTGTAATCCATTATCTACCCAAGATGCTGCAACTGCCGCAGGTGCTGCTTTGGGACTTAACATGTACGGGTGGAGGGGTGAAACAAACGAAGAGTACTACGAAAATATTAATAAAGTACTCGACCACGAGCCCGATATAATTATCGATGATGGAGCCGATATGATATTCCTTGTCCATAGAGAAAGAAGGGAACTCATGGACAAAATTATAGGGGCATGTGAGGAAACAACCACTGGAATACACAGATTAAAAGCCATGCACAAAGATAAAGCTTTAGAATTTCCTGTTATGGCTGTAAATGATTCATATATGAAATATCTATTCGACAACCGCTATGGAACAGGCCAGTCTACATTCGATTCTATTATGGGTTCAACTAATGTGTTAATTGCAGGTAAAACCATAGTTGTTTGTGGTTACGGATGGTGTGGTCGCGGTGTAGCTATGAGAGCTGCAGGTTTAGGGGCAAACGTAATAGTAACAGAAATTGACCCAATCAGAGCTCTTGAAGCACGAATGGATGGATATCGTGTAATGAAAATAAGAGAAGCTGTTAAAGAAGCAGATATGCTTATAACTGTTACAGGAAATCTGGATGTTGTTTCAGGAGATGACTTCAAATACATGAAAGATGGTTGTATACTTGCTAATTCAGGCCATTTCAATGTAGAAATCAACAAACAAGACCTGGAAAAAATGTCAACGGCAACTAAAATGCTTAAACCAGACATTCAAGAATTTACTATGGCAGACGGTAGAAGGATATACCTCCTTGCAGATGGAAGACTTGTAAACCTTGCAGGTGAACGTGGCCAGGGACATCCAGCCGAAATAATGGATATGAGTTTTGCTATGCAGGCGCTATCCGCCAAATATTTAGTTAACAACAAATTAGAAGTTGGCATATACAAAACACTGGATGAAACAGACATAAGTGTAGCTGAACTTAAATTAAAAGCTATGAAAATTGAGATAGACCATTTATCCAATAAACAGATCGAATATCTTGAAAACTGGCAAGAAGGAACCTGAACCTACATTATATATTATATTTTTTTTAAGATTCAGGAAAATTGATCATGTTTTCAAAGAAAATTTTCAAGGGTAGGGGACCAACACGCATTTTTATTGGAGGAGTCCATGGAAAGGAAGGTTTAACCTCCATTAACATTATTAAAAAGTTAAAGAATGATGATGTGAATGATGGTAGTCTTCTACTTTACAATTGTCCTGAAAGCAGATATATAAGTACATTAGATCCCGGTTATTACAGCTCAGACATGGGTAAAGAAATATTGAACCTAATCACAACCTATAAACCCACGATCTATGTTGAACTTCACTGTTACAAACCTGAAAGTTATTTTAAACTTGTAGACTGTAACCGAAAGGAGAAATCTGGAGTACCGCCATTAATAGAATTAGAACAAGGAGTTTTAATAAGTTCTGTAGCACCATATTTGAGAACTGAAGTTTTTAAAAGAGATGATGTTTGCATCACTCTTGAAATGCCATGTAAACCAACAGAAACAGCGTCTGATATTTATTTTGAAGTATTGAAATCCATTGCGGGTTCTAATAATAGGGAAGAATTTGAGGATAAACTGAAGGTTAAATACCCTGAACAAGTTAAAACAGCCCGAAGATATGCTGCAGAATTTTTTGGAGAATATCCTGCATTTTAATTTGTTAAAGTAGGGTTTAAATTCTTATATTATATAATATCATTTATATCCCAAATTTTATCTATAATTTTAATTGGGATAGTATAAGAGTATTGTTTGGACTCTTTCTATCCAAACCAATCAGTTAGGCTTTTCTGTTTATTGTCGATTTTTTTAAATTTATCAAGTGCGCCCATTACCCTAGGTTCAGAAAAATCGTGTTCATCGCAAAGAAATGCAACCACACCCGCTGTATCGGGTGCGCTCCATTGTAATTTATAATCCGATACAAACTCATGTTTAAGAAATATATTTCTCAAAATTTCAGGTTCAACTTCTAGTTGTACATCCTGTTTTTCAAGGACATTAAAAATATTATCATGTTCTTTAATGAGTTTTAAACCTGTTTTAGCGCCTATTCCTTTAACTCCTATGTTAAAGTCTGTTCCAACAAGTATTGCAATATCAACCAGCTGTTCTCTAGTTATCTGCAAATCCTTTAACACATTTTCAAGATTTATTATCTCCAGATTTGCTTTACCACCCGTTATGGTCAGATTTCTAACCATTCTAGGAGCTCCAAATAGTATACAATCATAATCTTGTGATCCTACAGCCCATGCATCGCCTCTTCCTACCATGTAAGATGCTTGGGCTTCGCCCTCACCCTTGGCCTGTATATAAGGTATTCCCATGAGTTCTAAAAGTTTTTTTGACCCTTCAATTATATCGCGGGACATTCTTGAGGATCTTGTTGCAAACTTTCTTGCATCCTCTATTCTACCCTCTTCAAGTGCTTTGTCCCATTGTTTCTGGGATTCTTCCTTAACTTCTCTTCTTTTATCTTGAGTACCCTTTTTTAAGATGTCCGAAGTTCCATCAAAGATATAAATAGGTTTTATACCTTTATCTATTAGGGATGATGTTCTATAGAGTATTCCACTGAAATGGGATGTAATATTTCCATTTTGATCCTTTAGCGGTGTACCATCTGCCTGTCTAATGCTTGAAAGGAATTGATAGATAATATTAGCAGCATCTAATGCAATTATTTTATTTTCTAATTGTTCAAATTTAATACTTTCAGGTGATACAATATCTCTAAACTTCACTCCCATTTTTTTGACCACTCTTTATTTTGTTTTTATTTAATTTTTTTTATAAATCTTATAAATCCATATTAAAATCAGATATGTTGTATCATACTAGACTACAATTATTTCTAATCTTGGAAATGAGTGTAGGGAAATGTTTCTAGTAGCCATATCAAAATTTGATCCTTGTGGATTATGTTATAAGTTCTTGTGAGCATTGGAGAGTTGGTTTTAAATATTTCCATAATGTCTGGAGATGGATCTTCAAAATAAATAGATTTAACTTCACGACGAGATTCTATGTTATGTTTTCTGAGGATGCGTCCAATTGGGATGTCCGCTCTTATAAGATCCTCTTTCATATCATTTTCAAGTCTTTCTACTGCAATTAATGATATTGCATATATTAATGGCTCTTCGGTTTTTATAACAACAACCCTATAATTTACTGTGTCTCCCTCTTCAATCTTCAGTAATTGAGCCATTTCAGGGTCAGCTTTAACAAACTTCTGTTCTAAAGTTTCTATGGTTACATGACCTCGGATAACATCGAGTATTGTTGTAACAGAACCATCTGTTGTTAGTAATATTTTCTGGGCATTTGAAAGTTTGCCCACAACCTTTTCAATATTGGTTATTCCACCAAGGATATTTTGGTCCATTTTTAACCTCTGGGATCTTTTATCTCTCCAGAAATTGCTGAAGCTGCAACAACAGCAGGGTTAGCTAAGAAAACCTCAGATTCCGGGTCTCCCATTCTTCCAAGAAAGTTTCTATTGGTGGTTGCTATACATACTTCGTTCGATCCAAGAACACCCATATGACCACCTAAACAGGGTCCACAACCAGGATTACATATTATTGCCCCTGAGTCCATAAATGTATCTATAAGTCCATTATGAAGAGCTTCCCTATATATCTCAGCAGATGCAGGAATTATAATAAGTCTAACATCGTCATGGACAGTCTTTCCCTCTAAAACCTCCCCCGCCTGTACCAGATCCTCTAAACGCCCATTTGTACATGAACCTATGAATGCCTGGTTTATAGTGGTACCCTCAACACTTGAAATTGGCTTGACATTATCAACGTTGTGTGGACATGCTACCTGGGGTTCCATATCTTCAACTTGGAAGTTAAACTCCTTTTCATAGGTGTAATCTTTATCTGATTTGACAACCCTGAAGTCGTTGACATTTCGATCCTTTAAATATTGTAATGTTGCATTGTTAGGTTCCATTATTCCATTTTTTGCACCGCTTTCAATGGCCATGTTACATACAGTCATTCTGCCCGATACATTCATTGAGTCTATTGTGTTGCCGGTAAATTCCAATGTTTTATAGGTTGCTCCATACGTCCCTATTTCACCTATTACATTAAGAATCACATCTTTAGCCGTCACAAATTGGTCGAGGTTACCATCAACAGTTATTTTAAATGCTTCAGGTACTCTGAACCATGTTTTACCCGTTGCAAAAACAAATGCCATATCGGTTGCACCCATACCTGTTGCAAATGCTCCGAAAGCTCCATGTGTACAGGTATGTGAATCTGCCCCTACAACCACGGAACCTGGCTTTATCAACCCATATTCAGGCATTACTTGGTGACATATTCCCTCACCATGACTGAAATAATTTTTAATTCCCTGTTTTCTGGCAAATTCCCTTGTAACCTTATGAAATTCTGCTGATCCAATGGTGTTCGGGGGCATGGTATGATCACAGATTATAACTATTTTATCGGCATCCCATACTTTATCTGAAATCTTTTTAAAAGTGTTTACAGTTGGTGGAGATGTTCCATCATGGGACATGGCCAGATCAACGTTTACCTCTATAATTTCACCAGGATTTACAATCTTTTTACCTGCTGCCCTTGCAAGAATTTTTTCTGTTACATTCATTCTGATTATCCTTCAAAATATTTTTTTTAACCAGTTTTTATAGTTAAGAATATTTGGATTTAGTTTATATTTTTATGCTTTAACTTATTTTTGATATGTGGATTAAATTTCTTTAAATATTTAATATATTCCTTTGATCACGATTTTTATTTCTTTAAAGTTCGAATGGTCCCCTTACCGATCTGACAATGTCGTTGAAAAGTTTGTCGTTTATATATTTGCCCTCTTCTCTCTTGCTTTTAACCTGTTCAACTATCTTACATAGTTCATCCTTTGTAACATCTATTCCACATTCATTGAGCTTTGCTCTAACAGCACGGCATCCAGAATGTTTTCCAAGGACTATTCTTCTTTGTTGACCTACCATTTCTGGTAAAAATGGTTCGTAGGTTAATGGTTCTTCAATAACTGCATCAACATGTATTCCAGATTCGTGTCGGAATATGTTTTTACCCACTATTGGTTTGTTGTCCGGTATTTTCATGTGTGTCAGTGATTCAACGAGTTTGGACATTTCATAGAACTTACTTATATCAAAGTCCAGGTCAATACCATAAATAATTTTTAATGACATTATCAGTTCTTCAAGGGAACAATTACCAGCCCTTTCACCTATTCCATTAACTGTTGTTGATACTGCATTTGCACCAGCAAGCAATCCTGCTATTGAATTTGAAAGTGCCATTCCAAAATCATTATGACAGTGAAGGGCTATTTCTGCCTTGACAATCGGTCGGATTTCTTTTACAAGATATTCCATCCCATAAGGGCTAATAGCTCCCACAGTATCTGCTATGTGTACCCTGTCAACACCATAATTGTCTGCTTTTTTATATAATTGTTTTAAGAAGTCGAGATCGGTTCTTGTAGCATCTTCAGCAGAGAATGCAACAAATAGTCCATGGTCCTTTGCATGTTCAATTGAGCTCATACACACGTTTAAGATTTCCTCACGGGTCATCTTTATTTTATGTTTGAGATGGAGGTCTGATGTTCCCATAAATGTTATTATTCCATCAACATCACAGTCTATGGCTGTGTCTATATCAGATTTTTTAGTACGAGACAATACAAGGATTTGTGCATCTAAATCTTCTTTGACAATGGCCTTAACAGATCTCTTCTCTTCATTGGATACAACTGGAAATCCTGCTTCAATCTGGTGGATTCCAAGTTCATCAAGCTTTTTAGCAATTTGCAGTTTTTCTGGAGTTCTTAAACATACACCAGGGGTTTGTTCACCATCTCTGAGTGTTGTATCATATACTGTTATTTTCTCTGGAAACTTTAAATTTGCTTTTTCGTTAAAGGGGCTTACAAAGTATTTCAACAGATTCCCACCTTATTTTTTTTCATTTAAAATAATATATACTCTAAATTCTAAGAAAATATTAATAATTTCGATTCCAATGAATTTATGTAATTAATAATTTTCTTTCCGTTAATTTGAGTGATTACTTTTTATCTATTAATCCTTTACATATTTATATCAATGAATCTTTTTAGATCAGATATATTTATATATATTTACTTTTCCATTTAATTTGTTATTTTAATTTTTGGAAATTAATAATAAAGGTAATAGTATCAAATTTGATTATTTTTGTTTTTGATGAAAAAATGAAATATCTAAACCCTGTATATGGGGATCTGTTTTTTTATGATAGTTTATTGGAGTAATGAGAATGATGAGTTTTTAATCTATTCCCATGAGTTCAAGGTAGGATCTTCTTTCGAATCCTTCTTCTATACCAAGCTGTTTGTATATGTCATATATTTTCTGGATGGATTCACTCGTGTCCTCATCTTCATTGGCTTCGGTTTCTATTTCGACATAGGTTCCAACATCTTGTACCGTGTCGAGGGTTATAATAAACTCTTTAATATGGTAGATATCTCTGTTCTTTTTTACACTTGCAGCCCTTCGAAAATTTAAATTTTCAAGGATGAGGGATGTGTTCTTTGAATCCGAAACATCAACCTCTATTTCCTTACGTGTTTTAGATATATTATCCAATTTAGCCCCTTTATATGTGAGTATAACGCGTTTTTTACCCTTTTCAGGTATTTCACGTATTCTTAATGCTTCATCTGTTTCACCAAAATCTTTATGTGGTGCATTATAGTAAATATCACTTTGATGTTCTGTTTTTATCTTAACTGCACCTATTTGAGTTAGTTTATTCCTAACTTCCTCAAAATCCTTTACAATTGCCTTGACTTCAACTTCTATCAAATAAGCATCCCCCATGAATTCTGTAAATGTAATATTTATCATCTGTCGAATGTGAAATTTTTTAAAAAAAAATTATTGTAAAAAATTAACCTACCCTTCGCTGTATAGAATTTTTAATATAGTATTTTGATTTTTCTATCTGATCAAGGTAGTCATCTATGGTATTTTCAACTACATCATAAGTAGCAATTGTGAGATTTCTTTCACGGGTAAGTTTTTTCTTTTGTTCGGTTAGTTTAGATATCGATGGTTTTTTTGAAAAAAGACCTTTATTAACATTAACTGACTGATCAACTTCTTTCAGCTTTGTTACATATTCCAATCTGATCCTTCTGATATCTGCACGTACATTGTACCGTATTTTTATTAATATATTTTCCATTTCATTCAACTGGTTTAATGTATCCATAGCAATATCAATAGTAGAAACATCTACTTCCATACCTTCAATGCCTAATTCCAATAATTGCTTACGATACTTTTTAGGGCCTAACATAAGATTTCCCCCGTTTACCTTAAATCTATTTAGGATGTAGTTACTCCATCATAAAAATTAATCTATATAAATTTATATAAATTATATTAATCATACTATTATCTTATCTGCATTTAAATTATATAAAATTCAGAAGGTTAGTAAACAAAGATAATTTTATACTTAAATCATTAACAACATATCTAAATAATTTAATTCCAAAAATTCCCGATGATAACAACTCAATTCACCTAATTCCATATAGTTTATTGTTAGATCATTAAATAGACATCTCTAATAAAAAAAATCATTTTTGAATAATAAAAATTTGATTTAAAAGTGTTGAAAACTATATATAAGTATATAAAATGGTGGTAAAAAAAGCACCTTTATATAAGTTGGATTAGTAATTAACAATTTATAGAATATTAAACTAAATTCTGAT
>Ga0224559_1000039_pt1 | contig 66872 bp, 56 predicted proteins | sample 714S33034metaG_FD_180676 | JGI IMG/M metagenome (GOLD analysis project Ga0224559, IMG submission 180676) | Peat soil microbial communities from Stordalen Mire, Sweden - 717 S3 30-34 | ecosystem: Environmental > Terrestrial > Soil > Wetlands > Peat | place: Sweden: Norrbotten County, Stordalen... | reverse complement strand
TTGTCTTTCTTGTCGAAGTCTGAGCGACACCCCAATAGCTCGACGATTATATGGTCTTGCGACTCCACTAGGAGTAGATGCGTCGGGTATAGGAATGGCGATTGGGGCGCGGGATTGATATTTCCGGACTTTTCGGCTCGGTAGATCTCCGTGAAATGGCCTGTGAGGTAGTCCTCAATCAGTCCGGCGATTCGTAGTGTGTGGTCACGCATGGTCACCTGTAATGCGCCATATTGGGCTGCCGTGAAGTACGATGCCAGAGTCTTGATGGAGAATTCTAAATCCTCTCAAACCCTCGGCTTCGACCACCTATTCTTAGCCGTTGCACGTGGCTCATCCGAAAGCGAGGGGCGTGGCCGGCCGGACACTCAAAGGGACTTTTGCCAGGATGCGCTGGCGTCGGAGTGCGGTGATTCCCGCTAGCGCGCGCCGCTCGCGGTAGTTATCCTCCCTGCGGCGCACCCTCTGGGTGACGAGGTTGGCTCACGCGCCTTTTGCAAGATTCTCGAAGCAGCGTAACGAGACCGTCCACAAAACCGCGTCAACCCGGCAAGCAGCAGCGCCCGATTCTGACTTGGTGCTGGAAGGACGTGGAAATACTCGGTGAAGAGAGGGAAGGGGGAATCGACAGACCCAAACCTCGTTCGCCCGCCCCCTTCTTCGCTGAGGCAGCTCAGCTTCTCGGAGAAACAGCATGGACAGACAGCCAAGATCCATCCCCACTACCGCACGAAAGACGGCCTTCCTGTCGCTCGGCCTCGTCATCGCAGCCCTGGCTGCCTGCAACGGAAGCAGCGGTCTCGCGTCGGGAACCGGCGGCCAGACAGGCACCGGTGGCAGCGGGGCAGGGGGCACGGTCCAGTCGTCCGGTGGGGCGGGAGGATCGGCCTGCTCCAACGTGGCGCCATGCGGTGGCGACGTGGTCGGGGCCTGGAGTGTGGCGTCGTCGTGTCTCACGGCGTCTGGCACGATGGATCCGTCGGCGGTTGGGCTGAGTTGCTCCACCGCGCAGGTCAGTGGGGCCATCCACGTGACTGGGACGTTGACCGCCAAGTCCGACGGAACCTATTCGGACAACACGATTACCTCGGGCAGCGTGCAGTTCACCTTGGCGAAGTCGTGCCTGGTGATTTCATCGACCACCATCGGCTGCGGTCAGGCGGCCAATGTCGTGCAGAACCAGGGATTCGATAGCGTCAACTGCACGACCGCCGCGGATGGTAGCTGCTCGTGTTTGGGTAACATCCAACAGACCGGCGGGATTGGGTCGATATCAACTGATCTGTCTGCGACCGGCACGTTCAAGACCGCGAACGACGTTGCCACTCTCACGGGCGACACCAGCTCCAGCGACCTGAAGTACGCCTACTGCGTCTCGGGAGGCAACATGAGTTGGACTCCGCAAAGCACGCTGCTGCCGATTACCGGCACGGTCACGTTCCAGAAACAGGGCGGCTCGACGGGCGCTGGAGGCGTCACCTCCTCCGGCGGCGCGAAGGGCTCCGGAGGTGTCAGTGGCTCCGGCGGCGTCGCCGCTTCCGGCGGAGCCAGCGGCGGTAGTGGTGGCGCAAGTGCCACTGGCGGCGATACTGGCTTGGGCGGGACGTCAGGGTCGGGTGGCGTGACTGCCTCGGGTGGCGCAACAGGCTCGGGCGGTACGACTGCCTCTGGCACAGCCCCGTGCGACATCCTCGCCGCGGCCAGCACTCCTTGCGTCGCCGCGCACAGCACCGTGCGAGCGATGTTTGCCGGTTACGGCAGCCCTCTCTACCAGGTCAAGAAGGTGTCGGATGGAACGACCAAGGACATCCCAGTGCTTGCCGGCACGGGCATCGCCGATGCTTCCGCGCAGGACGCATTCTGCGGCACCACCGCCAAGGCCTGCACCATCTCGACCATCTATGACCAGACCGGGAACGGCAACGATCTTAAAGTGGCCAAGATGTGTTCGACCTGCTCCGGTTGCCCAGGGGATAGTAGCAAGAAGGGGCAGCCTGACGTCGAAGCATTCGCCGACGGCATCAAGATTACCATCGCTGGCCATACGGCCTACGGGGTCCACATTCTTCCCTGTGGGGGCGGTATTCCGAATCAAACCGGCTATCGCTGCGATACCCCGAAGAAGACGGCAACCGGCGACCAACCCGAGAGCGTGTACTTCGTGGTCGACGGTGTGAACTCCAATTCGGGCTGCTGCTTCGACTACGGAAACGCGTCGACCAACGACACGGCCAGCGGCAACATGGACGCCGTCGAGTTCTCGAAGAACAAGTACTGGGGCTACGGCGCCGGAAGCGGCCCATGGGTCGCGGCGGATCTTGAGGCAGGCATCTACTCGTGGAACGGGGCATCGGGGAATTGGCAGAATCCCAACAGCCAATCGCTTGCGTTCCCCTTTGTCACCGCACTTCTGAAGAGCAACCAGAATGGCAAGTCGGGTGGACCATTTACGCTCAAGGGTGGCGATGCGCGGTCAGGGACGCTTACGACGATGTGGGACGGAGCGCGCCCGAATGGCTACGCCACGCTGAACAAGGGGGGAGGCATCGTCCTCGGAATGGGCGGCGACGGCGCCGCCGGTGCCCAGGGCAACTTCTTCGAGGGAGCCCTCACCGCCAGCTTCCTGTCGAGTGCCACCGACGATGCCCTCCAAGCCAACATCGTCGCCGCCGGCTACGGCAAGTAAGGTGCGCCACGAAGCTCCGGCCCTACCGCGATAAATCATCGTGCCGGTAGAGCAGGCGCTTCAAGGGGGCTAGCAGCTTGCTCATGAGCAGGCCGGGTAGGGCCTTGAGTTTGTACTTGAAGTAGGGATCCATGGCGGTCAGGCAGCCGAACCACCAGTTGGCGAAAACTTCCGCCTCTTCGATCAGGTCGAGCGACTTGATGAAGACTTCGCTGACGTTGGCCCAGGGCTGGTAAAGCGACTTGTCGCCGATCCAGTCGATGCTCTCGGGACGGCCAAAGGCCTCGACGGCAAGGGGTAAGAAGCGGCCCACGTGGGGGGCATCCGGATCGAGTCCCATCTTCTTGGCGCCCACCCAATCGACCGCGATGAGATTCTCGCCCGCCAGTATGGTTTTGGTGTGATGGGGCTTGGGATCGACGATGACGCCGAACTGGCCGTCGGCGCTCCAGATGGCGTCGATGATGCCAAAGTGAACGGGGAAGTGTTGCAGGTTCTGGATCGTGGGCCAGTCGTACTCGCGCTTGGAGTGGTACTCGGCGAGCTTGTTTTGCATGGGCAAGGTGCCGTAGACATTCTTCAGCGTCAGGGTGTAGTGGCAGAAGACGTGCGTCTTATTCTTGGCGAACGAGACGCGGAAATCGGCATCGCGCCAGGTGGGGCCGACGAAGTGGCGGCCCAGACGACCGCCATAGTCGAAGGGAACCATCTCTTCGGTCAAATCGACGATGCGGTAGTTCTTCTTGGTCGAGTACCCCACATATTCGGCCACCTTGAGCACTTCGCGGTTCTTGTAGTAATTGCCGTAGGTGCTTTGCGCTTCCACCAGGGTCACGTTGGTGAAGCCGCGGGCCACGATGCTATTGACCAGGGATTCGACCAGTTCGGGATCGGTGTAGGTCGAGACATCGGTCTTGGAGTGCATGAACATGAAATTGGGCTTGATCACCACGCGGTAGTCGGACTTGGCCTTGCCCGAAGCCGCGAACTGGCGTTCGAGCACGTCCCAGAATCCTGCTTCCGTGACCACTTGATCGAGTAGCGCGAACTTATCCTCGCCGGTGCGGACCACGACCTTGGTCGGTGGTGTGGTCTTGATGACGGCCGGTGGCTTGTGGAAAAAGAAGGTCTGCGTAAGGAAAAAGGCCTTGTTGGCGCGCAAATAGAAGACCAGTGTGATCCAGAAGATGGCGCCATCGACCAGCGCGATGCCGAGGTAGCTCAAATAGCGTTCCTGGAAGATGAACAGGCACAGCCCCGACAACGAGGAGGCACTCTTGGAAATCAGCAGAACGATGATGAGGTTCTTGTAGCGGCGAATGTTGTGCTGGGCCACATAGCAGATGGCGGTGATGGTCATCATCATCGAGAAGGCGAGGGCGGTCCAAAAGTGCTCGCCGCTGATCGGCGTAGGCGGCAGGCTGGGAAGCACAAGCTCCGACAGGCGATTCAAGAGCGAGAGGATAAGGTCGGGAGCGATGATGAAGGCAAACCCGACCACGAAATAGGCACCCGCGCTGGCCTTGAGAAACAGCTTGGCTTGCGTTTCTTCCTTGCTGACTCGGATCATGATGGGTCTCCTTGCAAGAGTGGGATTTCAGTGGTGGAGGGCTCCACGAGGAGCGTGGCAACGGAGGCCTGCGCGATGATTTCAATGGGCCAACATGCGAAGAGCAGGAAGAAGGGCGGATAGCTGGGATCCTGCGGGAAGGTCCACGCGCCGCAGGCATAGGCTCCAAGGTACTCGCTGAGATTGCTGAGTGCCCAGGCGGCGATGGTGAAGCCGGCGAACAAGGGAAAGTCGAAGTGCGCGGAGCGGAGGAGCCCAAGGATGAGGAGAACAGCGTAGAGGGTCCAGTAGAGCCATCCCGCCTGCGAGACACGGCCGCCCAATAGCACGAGGCCAAGGATGGCGAATCCGACGAGAAGGGCGGCGTTCCAGCGGCGTGAGCGCGGATGCGGCAGCTTGCGCAGGAGAGGCGCGAGGATATGGGTGGCCACTGTGTTGCAGGTCAACCCAGCCAAGACCCACGCCCACACGCCAAAGACGAAGGACCTGCCGTGGTAGATCCAGAAGCCATAGTAGATGCCCAGGGCTTCTTTGATGTATTCGATGGTGAAGATCGTGATCACCAGCGAGAGAAAGCGCGCGGGCGTGGCGATGAGCGAGAGCCACACCATCATGCCGACACCGCCGAGGAGAATGAGCGCGAACGGCCAGGTGATGATGCCGAAGTAGCCTTCGTCGAAGGCGGTGAAGAGCATGGTCACCGCGAGAAGGCAGACAAGAAGCAGATTGCTTGCGGTACGCCCGCCGCTTTGCTGGGTCATGAGGGGGCCTCCATTCGAGTGGGTTGGCTGGGCCGCGTGCTGGCACCCGAGCTTGGCTACGGGCACACTAGCGCATTCCGGGCGCAATCGCACCTGTGGTGTCGAATGCCTCCCGCGCGTAGGCTAGGCCGTGACGTGCGTCGGCCGCCAGACGGATTCGTGTTTGGTCATCCAGGCGATCGCGGCTTCGAAGGTGGCGCCTTCGCCAAGGTCAGCCGCTACCAGGCTGGGAGACACCTGGCGCAGTCCCGCGTTTTCGCTCGAACGCGCAAACGCGCTGCGATCCGCGGGCTTGATGAGCACGACATTGTCGCCTTCGTCGGCGGGGTGAAGATCGAATTGGGCCATGGCGGCGTTGACATCGTCGACGTAGAGAGCAGCGGTGTCGGGCAACGGCGCGTTCGGATGAGCCAGGCGCGCGAAGGCGCTGGCGCCGGTGAGCGCATGCAGGAATCCGCTCTTGGCCAGACGGGTAAGGAAGTCCGGAATCCCGCGCGCGTAGAGAAAGGTGGACGGCTGGCCGCGCTCCGACGCAGGGGCATCTTGCGCCCACAGGCGGAGGATCTCCTGCCAGTTGACATGCGCGATTTTGCCGCGCGGCGGACGCTCAATCAGTCCAATCTCGGTCAGGAAGGCCAGCACGCGCGAGGCACAGCTGGTCTCGACTCGCGCGAATTCCGCCAGTTCGCCGAGCGCATAAGGTGGCCGCAGGTCCACCAAGGCGCGCGCCACACGCCCCGCCATTTCGCCGGCCAGCGAGCGCAGCGCGCGTTCGCCACCGCGGGGCGAGGAACCCGTGCCTTCCCGTCGCAGGTTGAGATCGATGTCGGGCAGCTCGATGAGCGCGCCGCCAAAGAGGTCCCAGCATCCGATGCCGAACCCGCGCAGCCGCTTCCTGATCTCCGGCGACAGCGACCGGGAAACCACCAAGACCGGGCTGCGCGAGCGCGCCGTGTGCTGGGCAAGCGCTCCCACGTCGCGCGCTTCGATGCGCCGCCGAGCCAGTACCAGGCAGGTCACAGGGCGCGAGCCGGGCCGTCGGATGACAATCCAGGCCTCGGTCTTCGCATCCTCCTGCTTGAGACTGGAGCGGGCGAGCGTGTAGCCCGTGGGCAACATTCTGCCCAAGACAGCCAGCCCATCTCGGAGCAGGGAATCACAAGGACCGAGCACGACGGAGGAATCGTAGGGCGCTGGCCCGGCAAGCTCAAGGCCAAGTTCAGCGACTGTGCGAGTTCATGCGGCGGTCGCGCCCGCCAGGGTCATTGCGATGATGCGATGACAAGAAGGGCGCGACCTATGCTTGCCTGGCTAGAACCAGTAGCCAATGCCAGCCTGCACGCCGACGAAGCGGGAATGCACTTCGACCGTGGCCAGGAACGGGATGATGAAGCGAAGCCAACGCATGTCGCCACTTTACCAGCAGCGCATTATGGTGACCATCACCCTTCACGCCAGAGGTGACAGCCGGCGATTTTCTAGGCAGGATGGCCCGAAACATGACCGACGATGTCCTTTGTATTGGCATGCCCGCGGGCTCCCTCGCCGACCCCAACCGGGGAGGGAATCTCGTGCAGCTTCTCGATCAATCCGGCTTCCGCACCACGGGCTACCAGTCCGGCGGCCCGAGCAAGTTCGTCACGGTGAACTTTCTTTATGGCTGGGATGGCCGGCCACAGGAATTCGCCACCCAGCTTGGCATCGGAGAACTGGACGTGGCCATCGCTGGCGACGATTGGATCCGCGAGCGTGTCCTGGAGCTCAAGTACGAATACAACCAGCGCATCGAGCTGCGACGGGTGATGTCGCTCGGCCGAGGCAGCGTGCGCCTGGTCGGCATCATCAAGCCTGACCGGGACTACGCGGACGCCGTCGCCTTCTTCAAGGAGCTGGGTGGCAAGAAGCCGCTCATCACCGCGGTGGCCGAGATGCCCTACCTGGCGCTGGAGTGGATCCGCCAGCGGCTCAAGGACGCGGGCTTGGAACAGAAATTCGCGAAGTTCTCGGTGCAGAAGTACTCGACGCCGTCGAAGATCGACGCGGGCGTGCTCATCTACGAAACCTGGGGCAAGACCGAGGCCAAGGTGAAAAACGGCGGCGCGGATCTGGGCCTGGAAATCACCCAGTCCGGCAGCGCCATCAAGAACTACGGGCTGCGCATCATCGACGAGGTCATGGAATCCGGGACGTCGATCTGGGTGAATCCGAGGATCCGCGATCACAAGCGCAAGTACGAACTTCTGCGCATGTTCCTACTCAATCTCTACGGCGCCATCAACGCCGAGAACAAGGTGTTGCTGCTTTTCAATGTGCCGGTCAAGGACGCGCCCAAGGTCGAGGCCTACCTGGTCGAAAACAATCTCTTCGCCGACGAGCCCAGTCGTGTCAGCGGCCAGTCGTACATCGAGTACGGTATCGAGGTGCACACCGCCGACGCCAAGCTGCCGATCGCCAAGATCCGCTTCGATCTCGCCACCCTCGGCGCGCGCGGCATCGACACCATTCCGTTGACTTCGGCCATTCCGGCCATTGACGTCATCGAGGATTGGTAGGCGGCGATTGGTAGGCGGCCTGGATCCCCCGATTCATGCTAGAAGCCTCCGGCCATGCGACTTTCCAAGACCCTGATTCCAACCCTCAAGGAAGCTCCGGCCGAGGCCGAGGTTCCTTCCCACATCCTGATGGTCCGCGGCGGCTACCTGCGCAAGGTCGCGGCGGGGGTGTATTCGTTTCTGCCGCTCGGCTGGCGGGTCATCCAGAAAGTCTCGCGCATCATCCGCGAGGAAATGAATCGCGCTGGAGCCCAGGAGGTCTTTCTGCCGGCCGTGATTCCAGCCGAACTGTGGCAAGAGTCCGGCCGCTGGGATCAGTACGGCGAGCAGCTTCTGCGCTTCAAGGATCGCAAGGGTGCGGATTTCGTCATCGGACCGACCCACGAGGAAGTCATGGTCGATCTAGTGCGCAACGACGTGCGAAGCTATCGCCAGTTGCCGCTCAACCTGTTCCAGATTCAGACCAAGTTCCGCGACGAACTGCGTGCGCGCGCCGGCCTCATGCGCGGCCGCGAGTTCATCATGAAGGACGCCTATTCCTTCCACGCCACCGAGGAAGATGCCAAGCGCGAGTATCAGAACATGTACGATGCGTACACGCGCATCTTCCAGCGCTGCGGCCTGGCCTTCCGCGCGGTCGAGGCGGACACGGGCGCCATCGGCGGCTCGCTCTCGCATGAATTCCAGGTGCTGACCGAGACGGGCGAGGACGCGCTGTTGGCCTGCGACGCCTGCACCTACGCGGCCAACGTCGAGGAAGCCAAGGCGCGACCGCCGGTCGCCGCGACACCGTCGTCGGCGGCCATCGAGAAGGTGTCCACGCCGGGTAAGAAGACCATCGAGGAGGTGTCGACCTTCCTCGGCCTCAAGGCGGAGAATTTGGTCAAGACCCTCATCTACCTCGCCGACGGCAAGCCGGTCGCGGTGCTGGTGCGCGGGGATCGCAATTTGAACGAGATCAAGTTCAAGCGCGAGTTGAAGGCACGCGAGCTGGTGCTGGCGGCTGACAAGGCGGTCGAGGACGCGACGGGTGCGCCGGTTGGTTTCGCGGGACCCGTCGGGCTGAAGATCCCGATCTACTGCGACCTGGAGGTCTGCGCGCTTACATCCTTCGTATGCGGCGCCAACGCAGCCGACATGCACCTCAGGAACGTGGTTTCCAAGCGCGACTTCACACCGACGGTGTGTGGCGACTTCCGCGACGCCGCGGTCGGCGACGCCTGCCCGCGCTGCGAGAAGGGCCACTTTGCCGGCCACCGCGGCGTCGAGGTCGGCCAGGTCTTCTTCCTCGGCACCAAGTATTCGGCGCCCATGAAGTGCAATTTTCTCGACGGCGACGGCAAGGAAAAGCCGATGATCATGGGCACCTACGGCATCGGCGTCACGCGTATCGCCGCCGCGGCCATCGAACAGAACCACGACAAGGACGGCATCATGTGGCCGGTGGCCATCGCGCCTTTCGAGGTGGCGCTGGTGTCCTTGCAGGTGGGCGACGCGCAGGTGATGGAAGTCGCCGAGCGCCTCTACGCCGAACTCGGCAAGGCCGGGATCGAGGTTCTCTTCGACGAGCGCGACGAACGCCCGGGCGTGAAGTTCAAGGACGCCGACTTGATCGGATTGCCCTACCGGATCGCGGTGGGCAAGAAGGGCGTGGCCGAGGGTGTGGTCGAACTCAAGGCGCGCCGCTCGCCCGAGGTGGTGAAGGTCAAGATTGAGGACATCGTGCGCGTGGTGAGCGAGAAGATCCTGGCCGAGCGGGCGGGGAGCGGCGCTTGAGCAGTCGGCGGGCCATTGCCGCGAACGAGCGTGTGATTGTCGCGCTCGATGTGCCTGACATGGCCGGCTTGGTGGCATTTCTGGATCGCCTGGAAGGGCAACCGCGCTTCTGCAAGGTCGGTCTCGAACTATTCGTGGCGGAGGGCGCGCGTGCCGTCGAAGCCGTACAAAAGCGCGGGTCCAAGGTCTTTCTCGATCTTAAGCTGCACGACATTCCCGAAACCGTGGCGCGCGCGGTGGCCTCGGCGACCAGCCTCGGCGCCGAACTTCTGACCGTGCACACGGCCGGTGGCTTCGAGATGATGCGTAGGGCGTCCGAGGTTGCCCAAGGCAAACCCGGTATCCTCGGGGTCACCGTGCTCACCAGCCTGTCTGAGGAGGATCTGCGCGCCGACGGCATCGGCGGCACCATGCGCGAGGCGGTTGTTCGCCGCTCGAAGCTCGCCGAGAAAGCGGGCGCGGCTGGCATCGTGTGCTCGCCCGAGGAAGTTGCGGACGTGCGCGTGGCCAGCGCCACCCTGGCGCTGGTGGTGCCGGGCGTGCGGCCAGCCGGCGCCGCGCTCGGCGATCAGAAACGCGTGGCCACTCCAGCGAGCGCCATTGCCGCGGGCGCCGACTACCTCGTTGTCGGGCGGCCCATTCGCGATTCCCAAAGCCCCGCCGCCACCTTCGCCGCCATCGTGAGCGAAGTCGGGGCGGCATTGGTCGCTAACTAGGCGAGCGGAGACCGGCCATGTCGCGCGTGGTATTCGGCGTTCGTCCCGTTGAGGAATTGTGCCGGGCTCGGCCGCGCGAGGTGGTTATCGTCTACGTCGCCGACGGCTATCGCAGCAAGGAAATCGAAAGCGCGGTCGCCGCCGCCAAGGATCGGGGCATCACCGTCGAATTCCGGCCGCGCGCCTTGGTCGCCGACCTCGCGGCCTCGCCCAACCATCAGGGCATGGCCGCCGTGGCCGGCGAATTCCAGTATGTGCGTGCGGACGAGATCCTGGCCGCCGCGAGTGCCGCCGGCGAGCCGGCGCTTGTCCTCATCCTCGACTGCATCACCGACCCGCAAAACTTCGGCGCTCTCGTGCGTAGCGCGGAGGTGCTGGGCGCGCATGGTGTGATCGTGCCCGACAAACACGCGGCGCCCGTGACCGGTGCCGTGGTCAAGGCCTCGGCCGGGGCCAGCGAACGCATGCGCATCGCACGCGTGCGCAACCTGCTCGGCACCGTCGACTGGCTGCGCGAGCAAGGCGTTGTGGTATGGGGTGGCGCCGCTGACGAGGGCGCGATGTCGCTTGACCAAGCCGACTTGCGCGGTCCTATTGCTCTCGTCATCGGTGGCGAGGGGCGCGGCTTGCGCACGGCCGTGGCGCGCCGTTGTTCGTCGCTGGTGCGAATTCCCCAGCGCGGCCAGGTGGCGTCGCTCAACGCCTCCGTCGCGGGCGCCATCCTGCTCTACGAAGCGGTTCGCCAGCGAACGCCGCGGGCGTAAAACAACGGCATTACTGGTTGGGGTATCGCTACCAACCCAGCCGGTAGCCAAGGTCGGCGCTGGCTCCTCCAACGTTTCCGACGATGCTGTCGCCGCTCGAGAAGGTGGCGAGGTAGAGCGCCAGGTAGCGCAAGGAGAAGACCACGTGTGCGTTGCGTAGCAGGAATCCAGTTTCGAAGAATGCCTCCCCAGCCCCGCCGTAGCTGCTGCCGTGAACGGTGGCGCCGAAGGTTTGGATGCGCGCAAAGGACAGGGCAAATCCGCCCGCGGCTCCAAAACCGAAGAATGCCCTGCCTGCGACGTAGCGCTGGTGGATTTGAAACAGAATCGGCAGAGTGGAAAGCGAAGTCTGGCTGATGCCGCTCCTGCTTTCGGCCGCGAACCAGGTTTGGACAAGGCCCAAGGACAGGCCCAGCCCAAGGCCGGGATCGCGAACGCTGCGGTAGGCGGCGGCGTCGACGAACAGGGTCAGGCCGGCTTCGTCCGCGAAGTTCCAAAAGACGCCCAGCCGCGGGGTCAGTGTGAATCGAGGCGAGAGGCTGGCCGCGGATACGTCGGCGCGTGGCGGGCGTGGCCGGACCGCGATGGGTAGATTCAAGGTGGCGTGCGCGCCGTCGAGCACGGCCTCCAGTACGACCTCGGTTCGCTTTTCGGCCGGCGGCGGCGCCTTGACCAAGACCATCGGTTCTCCGTCCAAATCGGCTCGCACCTCGGCGGGCGCGCCATCGACCAGCACTCCCGCGCGGCCGGCGTCCACGGGATTGCCAAAGGCGTCCTCCGCACCAAGGAACACGCGCAGACTTGTGGCGCGGCCAAGCTGCGAGGCTTCTGGCTCCAGGGTCAGGCCCGCGGCAGGTCCCGGAGCAAGCGCGATCCGCGCGCTTACGCGGGTGGTGCTCTGTCCGGCGAGCATGGCTTCAACGTGTATGTTCTTGTCGCGCAGGATGGCCGGCGCGGTGACCAGGAAGCGTGCTTCGCCGGGCACGCGGCTACCGAGCGGGTTGATGCGGATGCCGGGCGCTCGCAACGTCAGCGTGGATGCGTCCGCGGGGCGGCCCGAGGGCTCCACGGCGTAGACCGCGACTTCGGCAATCGTGCCCGCGGCCATCGCCGGTGGGGTCGCGACGAGCAGTCGCTGCGAATAGGGCACGCGCAAATCAATGATTTGCTCGGCGGTCTTGCCATGTTGATTCACCGATCGCGCGACCGCGAACTCGACACCGGGAGGTACCACGACCGGGATGCGAACCATGCCGTCGGCGGGAGCCACCTGTGGTCCGAAATCGCGGTCGTCGATGCGCAAGGTGACCACCGAGCCAGGATCCGTCCGCAGCACCGGCGTGGCAGCCGCGCGCAGACGAACCGTGGTGATCCCGCGCAAGGGCCACATAGGTTGGGCGAACTCGGCCACGATGATCGCCGGCTGGGGAAAACGGCCGGAGGGCAAGACATAGCGTGCGGTGAACCTGGTGGGCCCTTCGCGGGTGAGGTCCTCGACTTGACCCGCGTTGCAAAGAACGCGCGGCAAGGGCATGGTCGTCTCGGGCGGATTGACGACTTCGATGCTCAATTCCGTCTCGCCAGCGACCCCGATAACGGGCGACGGATCGGCCAAACTCAAAACCACCGACGGCTGCACGGCCGGCTTGGGTTCCTCCGGCGCGGACTGCGCGGCGACGCCGGCAAAGAGCAGAAGAGCCAGCGCCGTCATGGATTCCACAGTTCCTGATCCGTCGATTCGAGGGTTGGCGGGGCCGCGGCGCGGCTGACAACCTTGTCTAGACTCTTGCGCCGTCCCACGACGTCTTCCGCTTCGACCTGAACCCGGTTCTTGCCGATCTTGAGCGGCACGTTGGCGTGGAACACGCCGTCGGCGTCTACCTCGGTTTCCACACCGTTGACGTTTACGCGCGTCGAGGGTTGCGCCTTGCCCTTGACCTTGGCTTGGCTGTCCAAGCGATCGTCTTCTGGCCAGATCACCGACAACAGAAGCTCTTGCGGAAGCGATTCGGGATCGCCGGGCGCTTGATCGGGAAGGGCCGTGCTGACCTTACCGACCGGAACCAGGACCTCTTTGCCCTTGCCCGCGAAGCGAGCCGTGCCTTCCGAGGTCGCCACGCTGACCTTGCCCGAGGAGGAAAGCGAAACCACGAAACGGGAAGCGCCGACGTTGGAGGTCTTGGTGTGGCGTGCGGTAATCTCCACATGTTCGTTGGCGTCTCCGACCGTTGCCGACACCTTGCCGCCGCGGAGCAATCCCACCTTGGCGGTTTCCTTTTCGAGATCGTCGAGTCGCAGATCCATGTTGTCGCGCAACTCGATTTCGACGCCGCCACGACGGAGCAAGGCGCGCGCTCCGCTTTTGGTGCGCACGACGTCCTGCGTGGACAGCAGGTGGCCGACCCGGACCAGATACCATTGGCCTTTCTGGAAGGCTTCGACTTCGCCCTGCAGCGCGGTCACGCGGAACCACGATGCCGCGCCCTCCGCCGGCGCTTGCGGCAGCGGCGACAGGCCGGCCGGAAGCTCGGGCTTGCGTTGCTCGAAAAACCGCCGGGACATGATGCTCGCGACGGCGAGCACGATGCCGACCAGCAGCAGAACCATGGTTTGGAAGCGAAAGGCCTTGCGCTGAGGGTCGTCCGTCATGCGAGAGGACTCGCTCCAAGGTCGATAGGAAAGGTGATCCAGAAGGTCGTGCCGCTGCCGACCGTGCTTTCGACGCGGATGGTGCCGCCGTGATCCTCGATGATCTTGTGTACGACCGACAGCCCGATGCCGGTGTCGGTTCGTTGCGTCTTGGTGGTGAAGAACGGGTCGAAAATGCGCGACAGGTGTTCAGGGCGGATGCCGCGGCCGGTGTCGGAAACCCGAACGCGAAAGAGCTTCTCTTCCGGCAGCGTCGTTTCGAGGGTCAGCGTGCCGCCTTCTTCCATCGCGGATGCGGCATTCTGGATGAGTTGGATGAAGGCGGCCTGCAGCTGTACGGAGTTTCCGCGCACCGGTGGACTAACGCTGGCCACGCGTTTTATGATTCGGACATTGGCGCGGGTGAGGTTCTGCACGCCACACAGCTCGAGGGCGTCGTCGAGAACGGTGGCCATGTTCAGGGTGCGGAAGTCCTCACCACTTTGGCGCTGGGAGAAGCGCAACAGATTGGCCACGATGCCCTGAATGCGCAGGGCTTGCTCTTCGATGTCTTGCACCATGGGGCGCGCCGGATGATCCGCCTGCAAGTCCGCCAACGCGAGCTGCGACAAGCCGAGCACGCCGGTCAGTGGGTTGTTGATCTCGTGGGCCACGCCGGCGCCGAGCGAGCCGATGGCCGCCAGCGCGCGCGAGCGCAAGAGAAGGTCCTGGGCCTCGCGCAGTTCTTTGGTCTTGGCCTCGGCTCGCCTTTCCAAGGTTTCGTTCCACCCCATGATCTGATTGGTCTGCTGGGTTATTTCTCTCCGGGCAGCGTCGAGCGAACTGGCCATGGCATTGAAGGATTTGGCGAGTTCGCCGAGTTCGTCGTTCGACGTGACCTCAAGGCGCGTGTCGAGCTTGCCTTGGGCAATGCCCTGGGAGCCGCGCAGAAGCGAACCCACGCGGCTCGACAGCGATCGCGCGAGAGCCGCGCCGACCAGGGCCGCGACGAAGGCGGCCACACCGACCCAATAGGCCGTGGTCCAGCCCAGCCGGCGCGCCGGGCGCAACGCCGCGTCCACCCAACGTTCGACCACCACGCCGAGGTTGAAGACGGGTGCGGGCACGTAGGCGCCGATGACCGGGTGGCCGCTACTTTCGTATTCGGCCACGAACCAGTTTTCCGGCAAATGAGACTCGGGGCCGTCGGCGAAATGCTTGGGCGCGAAGGAGGCGGGGCCTATCGATCGGCCGGACGCGATGACGCGGGCTTGGCCGTCGAGGAGCAGGATATCGCGGTCATTGGTCGACAGCGAGGAGAGGTGGTCGGTGATGCGGCGTAAGGACACCGCGGCCGCGATGATGCGGGTTCCGTCTTCGCCCGGACCGTCGTAGCGAACCGCGAGAATCACATGGGGCGTGCGCGATTCCCCGACCTGCATGATCGGCCCGACCGCGGAGCTGTCGCGCAAGGTTTGCTCCACGGGCACCAATTCCGGCAGCTTCGCCGCCTCCTCGGCCGCAATAAGCTCGTGCGCGCCGTAGGAGTCATTGCGCGGGAGCGCGGATTGATACGCGGAAGGGACGATGGGTTTCGCCCTCTTGTCAAGCAGGGCGACGACCGTGAAGTCGTCGCTTTGGTGGTAGACGAGGTGGAGGAACTTGCGCAGGGCCTCCTCGGATGTCAGGTCGCCCCGCACGTGGGTCAGGTCGAGGATGCGGGTTTCCACCGCCATGGTGGCGCGCAGATTGCCGAGCTGGCTCGTGACGTACTCGGAGATCTGCCGCGCCAGCAGCACTTCGTGGCCTTCGATGGCTTCGCGCAGGGCGGCCTGGCTCACGCGGATGGAGGAGTATCCAGCGATCGCCAAAGGCACGGCGGCCACGCCGATCGACAAGAGGGCGAGCTTGGGCAGGAGTTTCACGGCACCGTCCAGGTGAAGCTGGTGGGCGACGCAGTCACCCCCAAATCAGGATTGTATGACCAGACCGTCGTCTTTCCCGTGCCCGGAGGGGTGCGTCCAGTGATGAGGGTGTTGAGCTGCAGGACAGGTTGTTCGAGAGGAACCGCGCTCTCCAGGCTTGCGCCGAAGTAGATGATTGTGGATGCGTCGAAGAACTGGCCATAGATGCTCACTTCGGTGCCGCCCTCGGACGTGCCCGAGGTCGGAGCAATAGTGATGATGGTGGGCGGAGGCAGGTATTGGAAGGAGCCAGATGCGCCCGACAGCGAGGGCGATCCGATCGGAGTGACAACGGTCAGGGCCACCCACCCTGCATCATTCGGTGGCGTGTAGCCGGTCAACGTCTCGTCGTCGACAACGATTCCGCCGTCAGGGAAGAGAGGCTTGCCATTCAAGTAGGCCTTGGTGGGACTCAGTTGAAAACCGCTACCTTTGATCAAGACGTTGGTGCCTCCATCGATGCCGCCGCTGGCAGGCGTGATCAATTCTACGGTTGGAGCCGGGAACAGCGGGAGCATGATGCTGTCGGAACCGATGAGCGGGACCAGCCCCTTCTCCATCGCGTCCGTCGCATCCGTCGCGGAGGCCACGATGACAATTTGGTTGCTCTTGTGCGGCCACCCAGCTATCAAAATCTGAAAGACGCAATCGGCCTCCTGCGTTCCGCTGACCAGCTGCGCTCCGTCGACCGCGGTGCAAGGCGCGCCCGGCTTCTGCACGCCTTCCTCGACATAGTTCCAGCTAAGCTGGGCCAACGTGCCTGATGGATTGGCCTTGGCGTGGAAACTGCCATGGATGGTCAGCCCGGGTGCATAGGGTGGTGGCGTGTTTCTCGACGGACTGGTGATGGTGACCGTGGGTGGGCCAAGGTCATTACCCAGCTCGTCGAAGGCATCGGCGCACACGGCCCTTTGTCCGCGCGGATCGGTGAGCTCGACGTCCAACTTCTGAGTTGGAAGCGTTTGCGCCGTCGCTTGGGGAAGCGTTGCCTGCAATTGTGTCGTGGATAGCCAGTTCAAGTCGGTCAGGTCCGCCCATCGTCCATTCTTGCCGATGCGGGCGGAAAACCCGTCGGTCACGGCGATGCGGCGGCCCGAGGCAGGGTCGAGGACAGTGGCAGGCACGAAATCGTCGCCGACCAAGCTCAGTCGAACGTCGCCCTCGGCATACGCCTCGTCCGGGCTTACCGACGTCAACGTGGGGCGCGGGTCGTGACAGCCGAGGAGGCTGGCACCAAGGAAAATGCTAACCCAAGGGAACCGCATCGCGCACCATCTTAACCCGGCCGGCGCGAGGCCAAGGATCTTCGTCTTTCACGTTCAACCATTGACTCTTGACCTTCCGCCTGGAAGATTTCACGCAATGCCAAACTACGCAACCATTCGCGACATGGTCAGCCACCGCGTGACGTTTGAGTTTGACTCGGGCGCCAAGATCGTGGGCTACATCGCCGCGTGCGCCCCGACCGAGGGTCCCGTGGAATACGCGGTGCTCTCCAAGGCCAAGATCCTCGATTCGCGAGATCGGGTTGTGGCCCAATTCGAGGAACTGCCGATCGTGCCCAACAGCTTGGTCGGCTTTGCCGTGACCGAAGGCCCGCTTTGATGTGAGGGTCGGAAGAGGTCGGTGAAGGGCGACGCATGAATCCCGCCCATTCGACTGAGGAGTCTTCCGCGCGCCCGCGCCGCCTGCACGCGCTCGTCCACGGGCGGGTGCAGGGCGTGGGTTATCGCGCTACCACGCTCGACGAGGCCAGGCGCTTGGGTTTGGCGGGATGGGTGCGTAACCGCTTCGATGGCAGCGTGGAGGTTCTCGCCGAAGGGACCGCTGCCAAGCTCGCGTTGCTCGTGGCCTTTCTGCGCAGAGGTCCGCTGGGGGCGCACGTCACCTCGGTTGCGGAAGATTGGGTCGAAGCGGAAGGCGCGCCCATGCCGTTTCAGGTCAAGAGAACCGAATAGGAACTACCTAGAAGCGCGCTCTTCACGCTCCAGTTCGACGATGCGTTTCTGCACTTCGCCGCGATTGGGAGCATTGGGTGCGACGCGCAGGTAGCTTCGGTAGAAGTCGACGGCCTGCTTGTCGTCGCCCATCTTGCGGTAGCACTGCGCGATGTTGAACAGGAAGGGCGGATCCTGGACGGCCATGTAGGCAGCCTCGTATTCGGCCAGGGCTTCGTGAAAGCGATTGAGATTGTAGTAGCTGGTTCCGCGTGCGTAGCGAGCCTTGGCTTCCGCCGCGGGCGACATTTTGGCAGGGGCTGGCGGGTGGGCTGGTCGAGCCACCGCCACATCCTGGCGCGGGGCTTTCTTGCCCGAGAATTGGGCCAGGCTCGGCGCGCGCAGAAGCGCCGCTACCGCTTTGCGGGCCATCACGCTCGTGAATTCGCCATCGCGGTGGAATTCATCCTCGGTGGAGACCTGGGCCACCGCGACCCCCGCGCGCTCAGCCGTCAAGCCGACGTGCCCGCGCAGGAAGTACACCGCGCCGGTCACGTGCGTTTCGATGCGCAGCACGAGGTCGCTGGCTTCCTTGCTGGTTGGAACCACGACGATGCCCGCGCGGCCAAGCTCGACTTCCACCGCGGTTTTCAATTGCTCGCCAAGTCTGGGTTCGTTGTCGCCCTCGACCACGATGGCGATGTCGTCGGCCACATGCACACGCAGTCCGTGCATTTCGTGTGCGACTTCGGTAGCGGCCGGCGAGGGGGCGGGCGCGTCGGAGGCGAACAAGCCTCCGCAGCCAAGCACCGGCACCACGCCGGCCAGCAAGCCCGCAAGCAGGATTGTTCGCTGCACGGATCCTCTATCGGCGGAATGCACCAGGGCCTAGAGTCGCTCAATGCGGGCTAGGCGGTCTCGCCTTGAACCAAGAACCGGCGTATATACCTCGGCCATGCCTCTCGATGCGAAGCTGCTCCAGATCATCGCCTGCCCCAAGTGCAAAGGCCGGTTAGAGGTTCGGCCGGACGAAGGCGCGCTGCTGTGTCTCGCCTGCCGACTTGTCTACCCGGTGGTGGACGAAATTCCCGATTTGATCATTGAAGACGCACTGCCCCTGGAGGGGTGAAAAGCCGAGGAATTTGCTGCTTGTCCCGAGGTTCTTTACCATTCGGGCATGCACTTCGAACGCCGTCGCGTTGATCAGGATCGCCGAGCAGGTTGGCGGATTCCGGTCGTGTGCGCGATTCGCAACACGATTGCGGGATGCCACCACCTCGGCCAGTCCGAAGACATCGGACCTGGCGGCATCACGGTGCGCAGGCCGCGCGACATGCCGGTTCCTCCGGAAACTTTCATCTCCGTCACCTTCGATCTGCCCGGCACGCAAACCACCGTGGCTCTCGATGGTCTTGTGGTGAGTGATCGTCGCCACGGCTCCTTTCGCCGAACCGGCATCCGTTTCCTCAAGACCTCGCCGGAGCAGCTTGCGCTCCTGGGCCAGCTCCGCCGCTAAATCTCTTCGATGAGGATCTCGCGTTTGCGGCCCGCCTTGTGCTGCGCGGGCGCGGCGATCTGACGGGCCACGCCCCAGGCCGAGACGAACTGCCCTTCGCGCCCCAGGCCGGGCAGGTTCTCGTGGCTGGCCAGGTAGACATTCTTGAATCCGGTCGCGTGCGAGGCGCCGCCCAAGCCGAGAACGCGCTGAAGATCGCAGCTCAGTGCCGGAACCATGGGCGTGGCGGGAATCGGGGTGAGCTGGCCACGCTCGGCGGAATCAAGGCGCGCCGCCGGGCCAATCTCGGGCGGCAAGCCATCGTGGGGCGAGGCCGCGACCAGAAGATGCTGGTCGTAAAAAGGCATAATGCGCGCCAGCTCCTCGCGCAGGCGCGCGCGCACAACCGACAGGTAGCCCAGGCTCTCGCTGGCCGATGCCGAGACGAGGCATTCGATCCACACCGGTACCTGATCTTGCTGGCGCGGCGGCGCCACGCCGACCGTGATGCTCAGCGCGTTCTCTTCCAGGTTGGGCTTGGCCGGATCCTTGACCGCGATGACCCGTGGGCCCATGCCCTCGGGCAGCGCCTCGGGCCGCAGCAGCATGCACAGCGTGTAGCGAAAGCAGGCTGGCCGGATGGACGAAGCGGTCTCGCGCAGCCTGCGCGGGGCATCTCGTCCGGCCAGAGCGACCAGGGAGGCCGTCGAGGCGGCCCAAATGAGACGTCCAAAGCCGAGGGTCTCGTTGCGTGGACGGACCCGTAGGCCATTGAGATTTCCGCGCCGCCACACCAGCTCGGTGGGAACCACGTGCTCGCGAATCTCGCCCGAGAAGGTGCTGATCTTGTCGAGAAAGAGCGCACGCAGCGCTGCCTCGGTGGCCAAACGGTGGAATCCTCGTCGGGCCACGTCGTAGGCGCGGGCCTGCACCAGGCTGCCCAGGTCGGCTGGGGAAAAGCCGCTGGCCAGCGCGCCCAGCGCCGCAATCCCCGCGCGGATGGGATGGGTAGCCCCGAGCGGCGCAAGGAGGTCGGCGTGGGCCGGGGGAAGCTGAGCCTGCACTCGGCTGACGTCCCGGCGTTCCCAGAACCCTTGCGGGGGCAGGGTCATGTCCGAGCCGAGCAAGGGATCGAGGATCGCGCTCGTCGAGCGCAAGCGCGTCAGCAAGGGTTCGATGGTGGCGTGGTCGTCGGGGAACTCGCGCGCCAATTCAGCAACCACGCCTTCGACACCCGAGGCGAACTCGACGCGGTGATTGGGAAATACGAACTGCAGCGAGGGCTGCGCCTGGGGCGCGCGGCGGCGGATGATTTGGGTGTGGCCCAGCTCGCGCAGGATGCGCGCCACGGGCTCCGAGTCGGGCGGCGGCAAGCTTCCAGGCTCACGCGCCAAGGTGTACGGGCCGGCCTGGAAAGTCGCGGGGACGCGATCGTGGCCGCACAGAAGCACGCGCAGGCCGCGCCGGCCGAGCAGACTCGCGGCGATGATGCCCGTGAGGTCCGGGCCGCAAACCACGACATCGAAGTAGTTGGTATCCACGAAAGGCTGTCAGTCTCCGGGACTAGGGTGGAACGAGTCAACAGGCAAGTCGCGCCAGCCAGATTTCAAGCACGGCGTCCCTTCGTGGGTTGCGGTAGCGATCGCGTGGGCGCAGCCGTGCTTTGCCTGGTGGAGCCAGAGCGCGGGAGAGTTTGGGAACCCTCGGGACCTACCTCCCACCCTACCCACCCCTCGGGCTTCGCCCTCGCCCTCGCAGGGTTCCCGTATCAGTTGACAGAGAGGCCCAGTCAGTTGAAATTGACCGCTGCTGCGAAAGAAGATCGCATCATGGCCTGGTACAAACGAAGCAAAAAGGTAGTTGCCGAACCACAGACGGAAAAGCGCAGCATCCCGGCCGGGGTTTTCACCAAATGCCCTGGGTGCAACGAGGCGCTGCTCACCGCGGATCTGCACAAGAATCTCGACGTGTGCCCGTCCTGTGATCATCACTTCGCCATGGCGACACGGGACCGCATCGCGGCAATGATGGATGAAGGCAGCGCGGTGGAGTTCGACCACGGCATCGAGAGCGTGGATCCGCTCGGTTTTCGCGATTCCAAGCGCTACAGCGACCGTCTGAAGTCCTCGCGCAAGTCGAGTGGCGAGCTGGACGCGCTTATTGCGTTAGCCGGCCGCATTGACGGCATCGAGGTCGAGGCGGGCTTCTTCGTTTTCGAATTCATGGGTGGCTCGATGGGCTCCGTGGTCGGCGAAAAGATCACCCGAGTGTTCGAGCGCTCACTGGAGCGGCGCGTGCCGGCGATCATCTTTGCGGCTTCGGGCGGCGCGCGCATGCAGGAAGGCATTCTCTCGCTCATGCAAATGGCCAAAACCAGTGCGGCCGTCGCGCGCCTGCGCGAGGCTCGTGTGCCCTATCTTTCCATCCTGCTCCATCCTACAACCGGCGGCGTGGCGGCCAGCTTCTCCATGCTGGGCGACATGCACATCGCGGAACCCAAGGCGCTGATCGGCTTCGCCGGCCCGCGCGTCATCCAGAACACGATTCGCCAAAGCCTGCCACCTGGGTTTCAGCGATCCGAGTTTTTGCAGACCCATGGGTTCGTCGACATCATCGTGCCGCGCAAGGAGCTCAAGGGAACCATCGCGCTGTGCCTGCGCTGGCTTGGCATGCAGCCGCGGGCGGGTCAGAACTGACCCAGTCCAATGCCGCCGGCTGATTCGAACGCAGAAGAACCTCGTGGCGAGGCCTACCGTGGTTTTCTCGCTCGCCTGGACAAAGTGCGCAGCCAGGGAGTTTCCCTCGGGCTCGATCGGGTTCGTCTGGCGCTTGAACGGCTGGGCTTTCCCGAACGGAAGGTACCGGCTGTGCACATCGCTGGCACCAACGGCAAGGGCTCTTGCGCGGCCCTGACGGATTCCATCTTGCGCCGGGCGGGCTTTCGCGTCGGCCTCTTCACCTCGCCCCACTTGATTCGCTTCACCGAGCGCATCCGCATCAATGGCGCGGAAATCGACGGCGACCATTTGGCGGCTCTGGACCACCTGGTTGCCGCCACCCAGGTTCCGCTGACCTTTTTCGAGGTGTCGACCGCGCTGGCTTTTCTGGCCTTTGCCGAGGCTGGCATCGACGTGGCGGTGCTGGAGACCGGCCTCGGCGGCCGACTCGATGCCACCAGCGCGTGCCAGCCCTTGGCTTGCGCCATCACCAGCATCGCTCTCGATCACGAGTCCATCCTGGGCAGCACGATTGGCGAAATCGCCTACGAAAAGGCCTGCATCGCCAAGCCCGGCGTCCCCCTGTTCTTGGGGCCGCTATTGCCCGAGGCGGAGGCAAGGATCGCCGAGGTGGCGCAGGCGGTGGGTGCCCGGATCCGCCGCGCCGGATGCGACTATCCGCCGTCACCCGTGGCTCCGGCGTTGGCAGGCGCGCACCAGTTGGCCAATGCCGCGCTGGCGGTCGCGCTTGCACGCCAGGCTGCGCAGGCACTCGGCCGGCCGCTCGACGATGCCTCGATTCTCGACGGGATCTTGCAGGTACGCTGGCCGGGCCGGCTGGAGCGGCTCGCCAAGGACGTGCTGCTCGACTGCGCCCACAATGTCGAGGGAGCGATGGCGCTGGCCGCTGCCTTGCCCGCGGCCAGTCGTCGGGTTCTCGTCACTTCCATCGTTCGCGATAAGAACGCGGCCGGCATCTTGAACGTGCTTTCGTCCCGATTTGATCGCGTGGTGGTCACGCGCTCGCCCAGCGAACGGGCCATGGAGCCGGTGCAGTTGGCCGGACTGGTCAACTACACTAAGGGAGGCGGTCGGGACGTGGTTTGCGTGGACGATCCCGCGCTTGCGCTGGCCCAGGCACGGGCCTACGCGGGCGATGCACCGGACGGCTTGGTGGTCGTCGCCGGCTCGATCTTCCTCGTCGGCGCGCTGCGTTCCGAGCTGCTTGGCAACCCACAACGCACCGCGGACGCATCGGATCCCCTTCCATAATTGGGCCCCGGCATTTGCCAGCAGCCGAAAACGGGGCTTATGATAATGCTCGGGGTAAAGCCAACGTGCGTGTGACGATTCGATTCTTGGGGCCGGTTTTCTTTGTGCTCCTTCTTTCCACGCCCGCACTGGCCCAGCCGGCGGCGCCCGAACCCGAGCCGGCTCCGGCCACGAATGCGCGCTCGGGGCAGAAGTACGACGGCGTGGCGCCAGGGGCGGGTACCAAGAATCCGCTGCCGCAAGCGCCCGACGGCGGTCCCTACCTGGTGTGGACCGGCTTCCAAATGACGGCGGGTGGATCTCGCGTATTTCTCCAAACCACGCGATCGGTGATGTTCGATGTCAAGCACGGCGGATCCGGCAAGGCGAGCAAGTCGATGCTGGAAGTTCTCTTGCACGGCTGCCGTATCCACATGGCCAACAACCAGCGCAAGATTGACACCCGCTACTTCGCGACGCCGGTTTTCTTCGTCTCGGCTCGGCAGAAGGGCAAGGACGTCGAGGTCCGCATCGGCCTGCGTGAGCGGGTCAGCGTGACTCCACGTGAGGAAGCAGGACCGGACGGGACGCAATTCCTGGTGGTCGACTTCCCGCCCGGTACGGCCGAACCGGAACCACAGTCATTGGCTGAGCCGACGAGCAATACGGCGATTTCCGACAGCGAGCAGATGCAGGCCGGAGATAGTGAGCAGTCGTTGCCCCGCAAGGCCGCGAAGAAGAGTTCGAAATCCGCGCCATAGTGGTTTTCGTATCCACAAGGAGATCATAGCCCCATGAAGCGAGTATCGGTGTTGCGTGTGGCGTACGTGATGATTGGTACGACCCTTTCGGTTTTCGCCTGCTCGTCGGATAGCAATCCGACCCTTCCGCCAGGGGCCCCAACCAGGGACGGCGGGGGGATTGGCGAGCGCGGCATGCCGGCCATGCCCGATGGCGCGGGCTTTTCGAACGAGGATGTCGTCAAGGACGTCGTCAACGTCAAGGACGTTGCGGATGCCAATGACGCGACCACGTCGGGCCTGGATGCGGCCCCGCCCGCCTTGGTCAACGTGACCATCCTGAGCGTTGCCGCCAGCGCGCAGGCGGATGGCGGCGCGAGTGCGGTACTCCCGGATCCCGGGAAGGCGACCAACGACGGTGGCGCCAGCGCGGCCATCGTGGTCGACAAATCGAGCCGGTTCGCGCCCGTGGTTCGCGTCGAGGTCGAGTCGCGAGGCGGCGATCCCTTGGCGGATCTGCTCAGCTCGGTTCAGGCCGGCCTCTTCGCGGTCAACGGTGGAGGTCAAGCAGCCTCCGGGACACTCAACCAAATCCAGTACACCATCGTGCCTGAGTCCGATAGCAGGATCTATCTCTTCGCCGATACCCCCTTGGACGTGAGCAAGGTGGCGCCTGACTTCTACGACTTGCAGATCGTGGCCACGACCGCGGGCGGCGCCACGGGCACCGCCTCGGTGCGTATCTTCCTGGATGGCGGTCCGAACATCACCTTCTTGCAGCCAGCGGACAAGGCCTATGTCAAGGGCTCGATCACGGTGACGGCCATGGTGCTCGACGACCAATCACCCGTGGTTTCGGCGGGGTTCTCCATCGGGCAGTCCGAGATCGATCCCGGCGCGATCACGAGCAGCGGCGGCCAGTATTCCGTGACCCTCGATTTCGCCAGTTACAACCCGCCCCTGGATGGAGATCAAATCGTGACGGTGACTGCGGTCGACGGCAACGGCATCACCTCTTTGGCCGCGCGCAATTTCACCATCGACAACGTGGGGCCAACCATCAAGAACACCCTTCCCGCGTCGGGATCTCTTATTGGCAAGATCATTACTATCGCGGCGAATGTGGACGACCCCGCCGGGGTCATGGACAGCTCGGTTGTTGCGGTCGTTGCCAATGGCGATATCCATTTCGAAGTGAGCTTGACCAAGGGCACGGACGGGGTCTATCGCGCGATCTTCGACACCACCCAGCTTCCGATATACGCGATCTTCCCCACGGTTTCCTTCCGGGCCCAGGACGTGCTCGGCAATGAATCGTCGGTGGGCTATCTCGTGTCCCTCGACAACACGCCGCCCATTCTGGATCTGGATCCACCCGCCGATATGCGGCTGACGAGAGCGTCCGACGGAGCCTGCAGCTGGCCCTTCGACCCGGTGGGGCCCGACGCCATCGACGATGGTTCCGTGGTCACCCAGCTCTTCGATATTCGCGCGCGTATCGAGGACAGAGGCAACACCCCGCTCACCGGTACGGCGGATTGGATTCCCATCGCCGACATCGATCCCGCCTCGGTAAACGTGCTCATACTTGATGACACCTCGCTTCCGCTGGTGGTGGACACTTCCGATCCGCCGGACGGGATTTGCGACGATATCAACCCAGACCTTGTCCCCTCGGTGTCGCCCCAGACCTCCAAGGACGCGCAGCTCGTGGGCATGGTGCCCATGCCCGCCAATGCCGGCGTGGGCAACTACACACCGCAGCCTGACGTTTCTTGCTCGGGCGCCGACTCCACGTCGCCGACTGCTTTCTGTGACACCACTTACAGTCCCCTCAAGAACCAAGTCATGACCTACGTGCTTGGCTACCTTCCCAAACTCGCGTCGCCAGCCATCTGGACCGTTGCACCGATCGTCGCCGACGATTTGCAGTGTGCTGGACGCCAGTTCGACGCCTCGAACCACCTGCAAGATGGCTGGGCTTGCGTGGCGGTTGAAGCCAGCGACAAGATGGGCAACAAGCAGGTGTCGCGGCCATTGCGCATTTGTGTGGTCGCCACGCCAGGGAGCACCGCGTGCACGGCGGCGGGCATGGGCGGTGCCGATGTCGTGAGCGTAACCCTGCCATCCAGAAGCTCGGGCCCCGTTGTCGTTGGCACGAAGGCCGCGCTATTGGGCAGTGGCGGCGCAGCTGTCAAGTCGGGCGATGCAGTCGCATTTTCCGGAGTCTCGCCTTCGATCCCATATTCCGGAGTCTCGATTTCGTTCTTCTCGATAATCAGTGGAGCATCGAAGTGCACCCTAGCCGCACCGTGCATCGTCTCACCTTCGCCCTACACGGCGGTCAACGGAGTGCACACGGTCACCCCTCAGGGCACGGGCGGAACCTCCTTCGTGCTGAGCGATCTCTCGGTCACTCCGGCCAAGCTGTGGCTGGACAACATGGACGGAACCGCTCCGACGCTCAAGGGGATGGTTGGCCTCATCGTGCAGAAGGGCGCCGAAGTGCAAGTTGTCACCGACCAGGATGGGACGTCGCTGGATCCCGCGTTCACGGGCGGGGTCATGCTGCTCTCTAACGGACTGCCCCCGGACAGCACCTCGCGCAGGTGGATTGCGAACAGCGTCCAGCCGAGTGGCTTCAAACTGACGGGGTCGAGTCTCGCGATGGTAGGCACGGCCGTTCCGACTGCCAACATGCCAAATTGTACGGGCACCGCGATCAAGCAGGCTTCAGGGGCGCCCCCAGTCGTGGATGGCACCAAACCCTGTGCGCCCTGGCGATCCTTCGTCAGGAACGGAAGCCCAGACTACTAGCGGGCGGAACTAGCCCGGACTACCACGCCTTGACATCGAGCCCGCGGGCCATGCGCTCGCGGGCGCGCGTGGGCGGCTTGCCATACCACGCGGTCTTGGCGGCGGGCGCGGCTTCGAGCTCGAAGGGAATGAAGAGGAGCTTGAGAAAGCGGTTGCGCCCGATGCGTTCCCAGCCGACCGCGCCGAGCAGGGCTTCCCACATGTAGTCTCCGGGGCGCTTGATTTCCGACTCCCAGAAGGGAAACACGAAAAGATGGGAGGTTCCGGCCTCGGCGCCACGGCCGCTGCGGTAGTAGATGTTGGGGAAGACATAGGTGGCGTCGTAGGTGTCGCGGCGGACACCGACGTAAAAGGGGAACACGACGGTGGTGCTGCGTTCCTCGCTCCAGAAGCGCCACAAGAGCGGGAAGGCGATGGTGGTGCTGTCGACCGGGCCGCTGCGGCGGAAGTAGAGCGGCGCGATGGTGTAGGCTTGGCCGCTGGTTTCGTTCTGGTAGCGGAAGAAGAGCGGCAAGGCCATAGTCAGGCGGCTCTGGTGGTAGGAATGCAGGTCGTAGAACAGGGGCAGTCCGACGGTGGTCGAGGAGGTGATATCGCTCCTGCGCCAGAAAAGCAGAAACCAGGCGCTAAGCGATCGCTCGGGGCTGATGCGCGAGTAGTGGAGCAGAGGCGGAATCACCAAGGTGCGCGCGTCGTGGAATTTGTCGTAGTGGTAGAACCACAGCGGGAAGAAGGTGTTGAAGCTGCTCTTCCAGGTATCGCGCCAAACCAGGTTGCCGACGTACCACCAATGGCTGTCGGGATTGCGCTGGTAGCCGAACGGCAGCGTCAGGAAGGTGCGCGACGTGGGCGAATGGCGTTCGTAGAAGAGTGGCATCACGGCAAGGCTCGACGAATCCTTCCGCCCGTCGCGCGAGTACCACGCCAGGGGCAACAGGCCGCGGGTTCGCTCGCTGCCTTGGTGGGCCCAGTAAAGGGGACCGGCCAAGGTCATCGACTTGTCGGCGCGCTTGTCCGCGAAATGCCAAAAAAGCGGCAATCCGATGGCCGTGCTCTTGTTCTCGTCGTGCGATTGCCACCACAGCGGGAAGATCGCCAGCGTCGTCTCGTCGCCGTGCTTGGATTGGTAGTAGAGCCACGAGATGATCCGGCGGGTTTGACTGGCGTGGCTGGTGTGCGAAACGAAAAGTGGCGTGACCAGCACATCCCGTTTTGCATCCCGCGAGGAGAGGTACAAGGGAAGGATTCCCGACGACGTATTGGTGGGTGAGTGGTGGCTGAAATAGGGGCCCACCGCCGTGGTGTGCGAGACTGGCGAGCGCGAGAGCCAGAGCAAGGGGAGGAAGCTGTCCACTTGGTAGCCGTCGGCCTTGCGCCAGCGGAAGAAGGTCGGGAAGACATACGTGCCTTCCTCCTGCGCGGTTCGGTACTTGCCCCACAGCGGAAACAGGATGCGGCTTTGGTGGCCGGGGCCGTCGAGCGCGACGAAAGGACCCCACATGCGCGTGCGCTCGCCCGTGTCGAGCTGCGTGTGGTCGAGCCAAAGCAAGGGGATTCCACGCGCGGCCATGGTCGTGTCGCGATACCAGAAGCAGGGGCCGGCGAAGCCTGCCTGCTTGTCCGCACGGCGCATGAAGGCCATGACGGGCGAAGCAAAAACAGTCGATCGCGCATCCCGGCGGTAGTGGAAGAACGGAAAGAGCGTCAGGCTGGTCTCGTCCGAACCGCCGGGCCTGGCACCGCGGCGGTAGTGGAAGAGCGGGAAGAAGGCATCCGTGTTTTCGTGGCCGTGACGCCGGTGCAGGTAGTTGGCCACCACAGTGGTGGTGCGGTCGCGCTCGTCGTCGCGGAACCACCAGAACAAGGGGAAAATGGCAAAGTGGCGTTGGGCGCCGCCTCCCCAGTAGACGAGCGGCGGAATGCCAGCCGCGTAGCCCTTACTGTCCTTGTCGCGGAAGCAGAACGGCGCCAGCGTCGTGGAGGTGCCGTCCCGTGCGTCGGCGAAATTCCAGAAGAAGGGGATCTGAATACGGTAGCTCCGATCGTGGTCGTGGCCCGCGAAGTAGAGCAGGGGGAGTATGGCGGTATTCGACGAGGTGCGATCCGACGAAGCGTAGTAGAGGGGAAAGAACAGGGTCGAAATCGCATCCTTGTTGCGGAAGCGCCAGAACAGCGGGAAGACGATGGCGTGGCTCTTGTCCTTGCGGCTGCCGAAGAAGGCCAGGGGAAAGAGCCCGCCGCTCGACCCGCCGTCGCTGAAGCTGCGGTAGTAGGCCCACAGCGGAAAGATGCCGGCCGCAGTCAGCTTCTCGTCCGGGGCGTTACGCCGGAAGTAGAAGGGCAGGAGCGAATGCGCGGTGGCGCCCGTGGCGGCATCGCGAAAGTGCCAGAACAGGGGAAACAGGGTGTGGGTCGTGCCCGCGGGATCCTCGCGCTGGTAGTACGGTCCCACGATGGTCGTCTGCGCGTTGCCGGGAATGTCGCGATGGCGGTAGTAGAGGAGTTCGTAGTCGACGGCGTCGGTCTTGTCGCGCCAGTAGAGCAGCGGCGGCACGAGCAAGGTCAGGCGGCGCGAGCCGGCCTTGTCGTTGCGCGAATAGGCCCCCGTGGGCCACAGATGAAACGCGGTTGCGCCATGGTCGCCGCTCTGGCGGAAGTAGAAAGGCAATGCCAGTTGCCAATTCGAGCCTTCCTTGCGGTCGCTCGACCACCAGCCAAGCAACGCGAAGGTCCCCGTCGCGGTGTCACCGCTGCGAATGTGGACGAGGGGAGGAAGGATCGTGACGTTCGACTCGGGGGAACGGAAGCTCCACAAAATGGGAAAGAGCACGTCGTGGCTTGCGCTCGGCGAGCGACCGTACCAATAGAGCCACAAGAAAGAGCCCATGGTTGCCTGGTTTTCGACCGAGCCGTAGCCGAGCACCGAGGCGAAGGTGCCGCCGGTCGGTGTGGTGTTACGGTAGAAGAATGGAATCGACAGCAGGTTCCTATCGTCCTTGTCGCGCCAGTAAAAGTTGAGCGGCACGGCATAGGTGAAGGCTGAATCTTTCGACCGCGTGGAGATGGCGAAGGGAAAGAGTAGGTCGAACTTCGAGGCTGGGGATCGGGTCCAGAGGTAGAGGAGAAACCACATGCCGAAGGCGCTGCCATGGTCGGGGTCGCCAACCTTGAAAGAGAGCAGCGGCGGCGCGGCCCAGCCGAACTTGGTCGAGATATAGACGAAGGGCCACACTGCCCAGGAACGGGCGCCGGGCTCGCGGGTCTGCGCGTAGGGCGGAATGACCAGAACCACGCGCTGCTTGAGGCGATCTTCCACGCGCCAGTAGAACGGGGCGACAATCTGGGTGTGGCCTTGCGGGCTCCAAAAGTGAAAGTAGAAAGGCGCGACCACGCGGTAGCCGGGATTGCTTCGATCGGACCAGTAGAAAGGCAGGATGGCGGTGCTGCGCCCCGCTTTGCGGTAGAGCAGAATATCGATCGACCGCTCGAAGGCCTGGCACATCTGGTTTTCGCAAATCGTATCGGCCGGACACTCGTCGTCGCGCGAACAGGCGGGACCTTTTGGAGCGGCGGCCGATTTCGTACTCGACAACGTGGTCGTCGAGGGCGCGAGTGGAGCCGCGGCTGTGGCCGCCGCTGGTTCCACACGCGGGTGTTCATCGGTCGTCGCTTTGTTGCCCGCGGATGCCGTGGACTCCGCCGGCGCTTCCTCGGCCTGCGCCGTGTGGAAGGGCGAAGGCAACTTCGCCGCCCGGGTTGCGAAGGGATCGAGGTTGAGCGTGGCCCAGGCCGCGGTTGGCGCGAACAAAGCCAAGGCGCCGCCAAGCGCCGAGGCGATCAGACAAATCTGAAATCGATGCTTTATCATCCGTGCGCGGGACCGGTGCTGGGGCCTTCTTCTACGACTGCGGCGGCAGCATCTTCCATTCGCTGTTCTCGCGCACGAAGGGAATATCCACGGTCTCTGAATCCTCGCCCTTTTGCCGGGTCACCTTCAGCGTGGCGTTGTCGCCCTTCACCGACGAGCCCTTGAGCGAGAACTTGGTGCCCTCGATTTCCTTCTGCATCTTCTTTAGGCCATCGCTCACCTGATTGAACTGCATGGCGAGCATGCCCTGGAACATGAGCGCATAGCAGTCGACGACCTTTTCCAAGTTGCCTTCGCCAAGGGCCTTGCGCCAGCGCTCGAAAGTCTTCTCGGGCGTCGAGAATTCCGGTCGCGGCGCCGGCAGTTGGAAGGTGATGCTCTTGATCTTCTCCTTGGGCAGCTTGACCGGCTGGCCCTGCGCCTCGACCGTGTACACACCGTCGTAGTAGTGAACGATCTTGGCGTTCATCTTGGTCTTGTCGACAAGCTCGATAACTTCGGCGCTAGCCGGACGGCTGCCGGCGAACAGAACGACCAAAGAGAGCGCGGAGAACAGGGAGGGCGCGGAGGGGAAAATGTTCATGGGGTCCTAGGCGAGAAGAATGCCGGGGGCGGGGAAGCGGCGGGTGACTTCGAGAACCTCGGCCAGAACCTTGGCCGCGGTCTCGTCGTCGGGCTTGCCGACCACGCGGTCGATCCACGCCGCGATCTGTTTCATTTCCGGCTCGCCCATGCCGCGGCTGGTGACCGATGGCGTGCCCAGGCGGATGCCGGACGGGTCGAACGGCTTGCGCGTGTCGTAGGGCACCGAATTGTAGTTGAGTTCGAGGCCGGCCTTGTCGAGCGCCTTGGCCGCCACTTTGCCGGGCACGTTCTTGCTGGTCAGGTCGACGAGGATGAGGTGGTTGTCCGTGCCGCCCGACACGACCCCGAAGCCGCGGGCCATCAGATCGGCGGCCAGCACCTTGGCGTTGGCGACGATCTGGTGGGCGTACTGCTTGAAAGCCGGCTGCGCGGCTTCGTTGAGCGCCACGGCGATGGCGGCCGTATTGTGGTCGTGCGGACCGCCCTGCAGGCCGGGGAACACGGCTTTGTCGATGGCCGCGGCGTAGGGCTGCTTGCACAGGATCATGCCGCCGCGCGGACCGCGCAGGGTCTTGTGCGTGGTGGTGCTCACCACGTCGGCGTGGGGAATCGGCGTCGGGTGGGCGCCGCCCGCGATGAGTCCCGCGATGTGGGCCATGTCCACGGCGAAGCGCGCGCCGATTTCCTTGGCGATCTCGGCGAAAGCGGCGAAGTCCCACAGGCGCGAATACGCAGTGCCGCCGGCCCATAGGAGCGCCGGTCGCTCGCGGCGGGCCAGGTCGCGGACCTCATCCATGTCGATGCGGCCGGTGTCCTTGCGCACGCCGTATTGCACGGACTGGAAGTACTTGCCTGTGATGGATACGTTCCAACCGTGGGTCAGGTGGCCGCCCATGGGCAGGGCCAGGCCCATGACCTTGTCGCCCGGCTTTAGGAAAGCGAAGTACACGGCCAGATTGGCCGGCGAGCCCGAGTAGGGCTGCACGTTGGCGTGCTCGGCGCCGAACAGGGCGCAGGCGCGGCTGGTGGCGAGTTCTTCCAAGGGGTCGACGTTCTGCTGCCCCTCGTAGTAGCGCTTCTGCGCGTAGCCTTCGCTGTACTTGTTGGTGAAGATCGATCCGGAGGCTTCCAGCACGGCGCGGGAGACGTAATTCTCCGACGGGATCAGACGGATCTTCTCGGCCTGGCGGCGCTCTTCTTGACGCACCAGTTCGGCGACCCTGGGATCGGAAACGGCGAGAGGTTCATCGACAACCTTCATGGCCCGCAAGCTAGTCTGCCAAGGGGGCATAGTCAACGCGCACGACGCGGCGGCGACCATTCTCACGACCTGCGGGTGGCGGGGAAAGGCCAGCGTAGCCCAGCTTTGCTGGGCAAAGCGAGGGGGACCGGGGGACTGCGAGCGAGAGCGAGCCAGTGCCCCGCAAGATACAAGGGAACGCGCTTTTTTTCGCGCCGGCAAGCAACTTCCTTTGAGGCCTGACCGAGAAGGTAGGTGTTGCCGAAAACTCGATGAAAAAGGAGCCCCATCATGAACCCGAATCGCAACTTCTTCCCTTCCGTTCGCCTTTCCGTGCTGTGTTATCTCGTGGCCCTGGCGCCCAGTCTTGGCTGCGATAGCAACCAGCCTGGCCCGACCGAGACCGGAGACATCATGCTCTCCGTGCCCAACATTCCCGACGACGTGGCGTGCATCCGCGTGAGCATCGCCGGCGAATTCCGCTCGGTCGTAAATGACTTCGACGTTGCGCCTGGCGATACGCTTGCCCAATCCTTCTCCGGACTGCCCGTAGGGGCGGTTGTGTTTTCTGCCAACGCCTACGCGCAGGCCTGCGCCAGTGTTACCAGCTCGACGGTGCCCATGTGGATCAGCGAGGACAAGACCGTCACCGTCGTGCAAGGCAAGAGCGCGACCGTCACCCTGGTGCTGCTCAAGAACGGGCGTGCCAAGGTCACCGTCCAGTTCGGCGACCAAGACGATGGCGGCAGCGACGCCCAGACCAACCCCGACGGCGGCCTGGCTGCCGGGGGCTAACATCAAGTCTCCGGGATTGTGAACGATCCCGGAACCGCGGCCGGAACTGGCGCCGACACTGGCCGCCGGTTCCGGCCGTTTGCACGAGCCATCGACGCGGCACTCGCGGGGTGATAGGTTTTCTCGTGGAGTACCACAAGGCGAGTATGTCGACCCCCAAGGATCTCATCGGCACAAGGCTAGGGCGCTACGACATCGTCGAGCATCTCGCCACCGGCGGCATGGCTGAAATCTACCTCGCGCGCCACCCGGGCGTGGGGCAGTTCCAGAAGGATCTCGTCCTCAAGGTTCTGCAGTCCCGCTGGGAGGATCACCCCGAGGTCGTGAAGCTTTTCCTCGGCGAGGCACGCATCTCGGCGATGATGAATCACCCGAGCATCGTGGACGTCTACGATGTCGCCGAGGATCGAGGCCGCCACTTCATCGCGATGGAGCACATCGCGGGACGAACCCTGACCGAAATCGCCAAGCGGGCCATTCAGGTCGCCAAGTCGATCCCCGTCGAGGTGGGAGCCTTCATCGCGGCCGAAATCGCCGGCGCACTTGCGCATATGTACGACGGTCTGGGCGTTCGTGGCGATCCGCACCACGTGGTCCACCGCGATATCTCGCCCACCAACATCCTGGTCAGCACTTCCGGGCAGGTGAAGCTGATCGATTTCGGCATCGCTCGCCAAGGGCTGTCGATCGTCGAGGAGTCCGGCGCGCGGATGGGCAAGGTCACGTACATGTCGCCCGAGCAGGTCCGCGGCGATGCCGTCGATGGTCGGTCGGACATTTTCTGTCTGGGCACCATCCTCTACGAGATCACCCTGGGGCGGCGCCTGTGGCGCGGTTCGCGCGAAGTGGCCAGCAAACGCATCTTGGAAGAACGCCCCCAGCCGCCGACCTTCGTTCGCCGCGACTATCCGGCGGATCTCGAGTTGATCGTGCTGCGCACCCTGGAGAAGAAGCCAGATGATCGCTACCAGACGGCCACGGAGCTGCACCAAGATCTGCACGGTTTCCTGTCACGCTCCAGCGCCTACTTGCGCAACAACTTCCAGATGGCCGACTATGTCGGCAAGATCTTCTCGGAAGAGGCGGAGGCGCTCATTTCGGAGGATGGTCGCAAGCGGGCCGAGGCATTCGTCGCGGGCAGCGAGAATGGCGTGGGCGAGGACCTCGATTTCGATGTTCGCCAAAGCGTGGGGCCTGGCGCGGCCCTGGCGCGCGCGCTGCGCGCCTCGGCCTTGGGCGTTTGGGCCGATGTCGGCGGCAACCGCGAGCAAGGAGCGGTGGAGGCCGAAATGGAGGCCAAGGAAAAGCCGCGCCTTGAATCCACCGACACCCGCAAGCAGCAGGAAGCCGAAGTCCCCACAGCCGCAGCGTCGAGTCAAACAATGCCGGTTGCCGGCGCATCCGGCGGCAAAAGGCCATCGATGCAAGCCATGATGGCGGCTCTCGACAGTGGTCCGCCAGCTTCCCCGGAAAACCTACTCGCCACGAAGACGACCGCGAAAAACGGCGGTTCTCCGTCTGGCCAACTGGGCCACGCGAAGGATCCAGCGGCAAGGGATACCGTAGATCGCCTGCCCCGGCGCTGGCAAGGAATCGTGGTCGCGGGAATCGTCGCCGTGGTGGTCGCGATGGGTGTCTTGTGGTGGTTGAGCGGCGGGTAGGGCGCCGGCTTGGGTGGCAGCGCCGGGGACGACTTTCGCGCGGATAAAAGCCATGCGTGGATCTGACGGTGATGCCGAGGCTGTGGTAGCCTGATAGTCTGAGGAGCTGCCGGTACCTAGATGAAGTTCGTCTGCGATCGCTGTCAGACCCGCTATTCGATTGCGGACGAAAAGGTTCGGCAGAAGATCCTGCGCATTCGCTGCAAGACCTGCGGCAATACCCTGGTCATTGATGGCTCGCGGGGTGGGCCCACCGGCAGCGGGCCGCGAACCCAACCTATCGCGAAATCTAACGCGGACGTCGGGTTGGATGGCCGTCCGGCCGCGTACGCCCGGACCGCCGCTTCGAGCGGGCCCAAGTCGTCGCCCGCGGCCAGGGTCGCTGGCTCCTCTCCGAAGCCACCGCCGCCGCCTCCGGCCGATGGCGACCTTCTGGGGGGCCGCGTGGAATGGTATGTGGCCGTCCACGGCGTGCAGAGCGGTCCCTTTTCGCGGGCCGAAGTCGCCAAGCACATCCTGGCGGTCGAGCCTGGCAAGATGGTGCATGTTTGGAAGGATGGGATGGCGAAGTGGAAACCCTTCAGCGAGGTTTCCGTCATCGCGAGGGAGTTCAGCGTGCTCCGGCGGAAGCCCGCGGCGTCGCGGTCTAGCAGGATGCCGCCACCGCCGCCGCCTCCTCCGTCCGCGGGTTCAAGCCCCAAGCAGGCGCCGGCCGCCAAGCCCCAGGTTCCGGCCGAGGGGCGCACGCCGAATCCATTTCCTGGCCAGCCGCTTACGCCTGGGCCAGAGCAGTCTTTGGATGAGCAAGACACGCCCACCGATCCGTACGCCAGAGCTTTCGCGGAAATCACCACCAAGAAGGGCAAGGAATTGCGCAGCATGGTCACCGCGTCCGAGCGGGATAGTTTTGGCGATACGACCACGCTGAAGGGAAAGAACCTTCGCGACCTCGAGTCCCAGGCTCTTTTCGAAGAAGAGGAGCAAACCGCTGTCGATCAGGAACAGACCGTGACCTCGGCGAGCCCGTTGCTGCCCAAGGGGGATGGGGTGGACGAAGGGACATCGCCAGCGGGTTCTCCCTTGCCGCCGTCCTCGGCGAAGCCCTCTGAAAAGACGCCCCCGCCGGTTCGCATCTCGCCGCCGGTCGCGGCCATGCCGCCGATGGAGAAGACGCCGCCACCCGTCCGACCTCTGCCGCCGGTCGCGGCCACGCCGCCGGGCGAGAAGACGCCGCCGCCGGTTCGTATTTCACCACCCGTTGCGGCCAGCGTGCCCGCGCCGATGGCACCCTTGGCGAATTCGCCTGTCTCGCCTGCGCTGACGAAAACTCCTGCCCCCGTCGATGTTCTCGATGACCTGTTTGTTGAGGTGGCCGATCCGGGGTCTCCTACCGAAACCGAGCCCATTGAATCGCTGGCTCCCTTGTCGCCCATTGCCAACCGGGCATCGGCGCAGGCCGGATCGGCCAGGGCCGCGCGCGCGCCAGGGGCGGCGGGTCGCCAGCGCGGCTTGACCTACATTGCGGCGGCCGCTGGGCTGGTGGTTTTGATCATCCTGCTCGTCGTGGTCACTTTGCGTGGCGACAGCGGCAAGAGCCAAGTTGTCATTCCTCCGGGCGAGATCACCAGCACACCGATCAAACCCGAGCCACCCAAGGTCGAAGATCCCAAGCCCGAGCCCAAGCCCGAGGACGACAAGCCGCAAGACACCAAGCCGACGCCCGGGGAAAAGCCCGCTCCATCCGCGCACGGCGGCGGCAAGCACGGTGTAGGAAAATCGGTGCGTTCGGTCGGTCCCGCGCCAGCGCCGCCGCCGCCCCCCGCCCCGACCCGCGCCGAACCGGCCCACCCCAACCCCTTCAACGAACAATCGACCGTGTCGCAGGAGCGCATCAGCGCGGTCGTGCGCAACAGGAACAACCAAGCAGCGCTGAAGTCGTGCTACGAGCGCGCCTTGAAGATGGACAACCGTCTCACCAGCGGACGCATGGACGTGACGGTTTCCATCGGCATGTCGGGTATGGTGCAGCGGGTGGTCGTCAACGCGCCGTCGAGCTTCATCCTCGTCGAACCGTGCATCAAGAGCGCGGTCAAGCGTTGGGTCTTTCCGCCCAGCTCCGAGGAATACGCCGCCAACTTCCCGCTCATCATGCAAGGCGGGATGTAGCCGCGCCAGCGGCTGCTAGATTTCGCTTGATGTCCGGCCCGCAACATCGCCACCCCTACGCCGCCTTTCTGGCGCGTGTGCAGAAGCCGTCGCGCTATACGGGCGGCGAATATGGCGAGCGCCGACTCGACCTTGCCTCGGCGCGGGCGCGCGTGTGCTTGGCCTTTCCCGACGTCTACGATATCGGGATGTCGCATCTCGGGACGAAGATACTCTACGGCCTACTCAACAAGTCGGCAGGGATCGCGGCCGAACGGGTGTTCGCGCCGTGGCCCGACATGGAGAAGGAGCTGCGCGAGCGCGGTTTGCCGCTCTTTTCGCTTGAGACCGGCAGCCGGCTCGGCGATTTCGACATTGTCGGATTCTCGCTGCAATACGAGTTGAATTTCACGTCGGCGCTCAACATTCTCGATCTGGGCGGCCTGGCGTTGCGTTCGGCCGCGCGCGCGGATGCGGATCCATTGGTGCTGGCAGGTGGCCCGGTGGCCACGCACCCCGAGTCGCTCGCTGCATTCGTCGACGCCTTCTTCATCGGCGAGGCTGAGGAGTTGCTGCCCGCGCTATGCATGGAGGCTGCGGATCTGCGGCGGGCGAAACTGGCTCGGCGGGAAATCTTGATTCGTCTGGCGCAAAAATATCCACTGTATGTGCCCGCGCTCTACGCGACCGCGCGCGACGAGGCGTCGGGATTCGTCGTGGTGGGCGAGCCGCTCGACGCTCGCGTGCCTACGCGCGTGCGGAGAACTTGGGTGAAAGATCTCAACCGGTTTCCCTTTCCCGACGATTCGCCCTTGCCTCACAGCGAGGCGGTGTTCGATCGCATGGCGGTCGAAATCGCGCGCGGCTGCACCGAAGGCTGCCGCTTCTGCCAGGCCGGCGTAATCTACCGGCCGGTGCGCGAGCGCGATCCGGTGGCGGTCATCGACGCCTTGGTGGGCGGCGTTCGTAAGGGCGGCTACGACGAGACCTCGCTGTCCTCGCTGTCGCCCGCCGACTATTCGTGCGTGACCCCGCTGGTCCGCCGGGCCATGGCCAAACTGCGCGAGGACAAGGTGTCGCTATCGGTATCATCGTTGCGCGCCTACGGGCTCGACGAGGAACTGCTTGGCGATCTGGTCGCGGGCGGAATCACGGGCCTGACCTTCTCGCCCGAGGCCGGCACGCAACGCATGCGCGACCTCATCAACAAGAACGTCACGCTCGACGACATCCTGGAATCCGCGCACCGTGCATTCTCGCGCGGGCACCAGCGCATGAAGCTGTACTTCATGATCGGCCTGCCGAGCGAGACCGACGAGGACATCATCGGCATCGTCGAAACCGCCACGCGCGTGCAGGAGATCGGCCGGCGCTACCTGCGTGCGGCGCGCGTGACCGCCGCGGTGTCGACCTTCGTGCCCAAGCCGCACACGCCGTTCCAGTGGGCCGCCATGGACAGCCGCGACGAGACCGGCCGCAAGCATGCGCTCCTCGTCGCACATGCGCGCCGCCTGCGTGTGGATTTGCGCATGCACGAGAACGTGCAGTCGCACCTCGAAGGCATTTTCGCGCGCGGAGATCGCGCCTGCGCGGAGGTGCTGGAACGCGCCTTTCGGCTGGGCTGCCGCTTCGATGGCTGGAACGAGGTCTTGCGGCCGGATCTGTGGGAACAGGCCATCGCTGAGGAAACCGCCGCGCATGGATTCGATGCCCAGCGCTACCTGGGCGCCATACCCGAGACCGCGCGCTTGCCCTGGGACCACATCGACGCGGGCGTCGACCAGGACTTTCTGCGCAAGGAGCTGCGCAAGGCTTTGCGCGGCCAGGCTTCGCCCCCCTGCGGAAAGCCGGTGGGGCAACTTCTGCACCCGCCCAGCGTCGCGGATGCCGAGACCGCGTCGGATCGCAAGCTGGTCTGCTACGACTGCGGCGTGGCCTGCGATCTCGACGGCATGAAGCGCGAACGTCTGTTCTACCTGCGCCGGATGAACGCCTGGTCGCCGCGGGCACCTTTGCCCAGCCGTCGGCGGAGCGCGAAGCCCGAAGGGAAAGGCGACGGCAAGCCCGACGGGAATAGCGACGGCAAAATGGATGCGCCTCGTCCGCGCACCGATTCTATGCAGGGCGAACCCGCGCGCTATCGCTTGCGCTACAGCAAGCTCGGCCCCGCTGCGTTTCTCGCGCACCTGGATTTGGTGCGACACCTGCCGCGCGCCTTTCGCCGCGCCGGCCTCGAAATCTACTATTCGAAGGGGTTTCATCCCAAGCCCGGACTGTCGTTTGGTCCCGCGCTCGGGCTGGGAATTCCTTCGCTCGGCGAAATGTTCGACGTGAAGCTGGTCGAGAAACTGACGGCGCAAGAAGTCCTGCAGAGGCTGCAAGCGGTTTCGCCACCCGGAATCGAGTTTCTCGATGCCACGGTCCTGGCCGACGGCGATCCACCGATCGGCCGCGTGCTCGGCGAGGCGCGCTACGTGGTCAGGTTGCCCGCCGGTTTGGACGCCCGCGCGGCCGAATCTCTGTGGAACACGGGCGCGCCGCTCGTCGCCACCCGCCGCGAGCGCAGCGACAGTCGGCGCCCCGATCGCGGCAACACCGTCGACGTGCGCAAGAGCATCGTGTTCGCCAAGGTATGCGGGATCGAAGAGCAGCGACTTCTTGCCGAGAAACTCGGTTGGCTGGATGGGGCAAACGTGCTGGCCTTTGGTTTGGTGGTCAGCGCCTTGGGCAGCGCAAGGCCCGTCGAGGTAATCGAGGCGTTTTTCGGTGAGGGCGTGGCCGAGCGGTGCGAGATCGCGAGGACCGGGCTGCACGCGGCGCCGGCGGGAGAAAAGGCGGCGCCGGTGGAACTCCCTTCAGACCAAATCGAGGCTTGACAGACGCGGTCTCCCCCCAGCGATATCTGTGATTTATCTGATAACATCCTAAGCATGAGTGCCCGTGTTGAAACCTTGACCGACTTCCTACGGCAGCCCAAGCCCATCCTGAAGAAGCTGGCCAAGGAAGATGTTGTGCTTCGCAGGCGTGGCGAGGTTGCTCTTCGGCTATCGCTGGACACCCGAGCATCCGCTTCTTTCTCGGGGATCGAGTTAGCTGCCAGCCTTCTTGCGGGCCTGGTGGACGTTCCTCAAGTGCCGGATTCTCTGGCCAGCCTGCTGGCTTCTCGCTTCCCCTGGATGAAGTTCTTGACCGTGGAGGCCAAGCGGGAGTTCGTTCGTGAATTCATCGACACCCTGAGGGCCTGCGCCTCGGTAGGAAACAGCGCTGCCTTGGTTGAGGTCGTTTGTGCCTGGAAATCGACGGCTGCCATCCATGCGGACCCCAAGCTGGCAGCGGACTTGAAGCGTTCCCTTCCCGGCACCCACACCAAAGTCTCACGTCCCTGATGCCCAAGCGTGGTGAACGCGTAGCTCCTCCTGCTCGACGTGGGGAATGGGAACTGCGGTTCGGTGAATCGGAAGCGGCGACCGGATGGGAAGAGCTGTGTCGTCAGGCATCTGGTCCAGTTCGCGAAGCATGGGACGCGCTATCACGCGAGCCTCGAGATCGGACCAACCCCAGCAGGCAGCACAGGCTGCGAAGCGACCTCGGCATCCGAACCATCAAGGGCAAGGTGCTGGAGCAGTGGCAGTACGAAGTCACCGGAGCCGGAAGAATCTGGTATTGCCCAGATGATGCCCTCCATGTCGTGTTCATCACCAAGGCTAGCACCGGCCACCCGAGCAAAACGGATTGAGCCGAGGAAGACCAGCTGGATCTAAGGCTTGACAGACGCGCGCGGGTGGGGCGTTATCCCTCTGCCGCAAGGCTAAACAGGAGAGATGCGGACATGAAGCTTCGCCCAGCGCCGCCCGATCGCAACTTGGTCGAACGTTCCGAGATCCTGGATGGATTGGGCATGGCGCGCGTGCTTCGCCGCATCGCTTACGAGATCGTCGAGCGCAACGGCCACGAGGCCTACTTCGTCGGCATTCGCACCGGCGGGGCGCTGCTCGCCGAGCGCATGGTGAAGCTGCTCGTCGACGGTGGCGAGAAGCGGCCCACTCTCGGCGCCATCGACATCACGCTCTATCGCGACGACGTCTTCCTTGGCTTGCCCAAGCCCGAGATTGGCCCGACCGATCTCAAGGAGAGCATCGAAGACCGTGTGGTTGTGCTCGTCGATGACGTGCTTTTCACCGGGCGCACGGTGCGCGCGGCCATGGACGTGCTCGCCGACTACGGCCGGCCGCAGGCGGTGCAGCTGGCGGTGCTCGTCGATCGCGGACGGCGCGAACTACCCATTCAGCCCGACTACGTGGGCGTGCGGCTGCAAACCACGGCCGAGCAGTCGGTGCGCGCGTTGTTCAGCGAACGCGGCGAACTCGACCGGGTCGTATTGCGCGAAAGGAGCGGACGATGAAGGGTGCCCAGGGATTCGCGCAGAAACACCTGCTTGGCATGGAACATCTGACCGCCGAGGAAATCACCACGATTCTCGACCTGGGCGAGCGCTTCCTCGAAATCGCCGATCGGCCGATCAAAAAAGTTCCCACCCTGCGCGGCAAGACGGTCATCAATCTCTTCCTTGAGCCGTCGACGCGCACACGTACCTCGTTCGAAATCGCGGCCAAGCGTTTGTCCGCCGACGGCGTGAATTTCACGGCGTCGTCATCGTCCACGACCAAGGGCGAGACCCTGATCGACACCGCGACCAATCTCGATGCCATGAGCCCGGACATTGTGGTCATCCGCCACTCCCAGGCCGGGTCGGCGTACCTGCTCACCCAGCACATCAAGGCGGCCATCGTGAACGCTGGCGACGGCCAGCACGAGCACCCGACGCAGGCTTTGCTCGATGCTTCGACCATTCGCGCCCACAAAGGCAACATCGAAGGTCTGACCGTGGTGATCTGCGGCGACATCGACCACAGCCGCGTGGCGCGCTCGAACATCTTTGCCCTGCAGAAGCTCGGCGCCAAGGTGCGCGTGGCCGGTCCGCGCTCGCTGCTTCCGCTCGGCATCGAAAGCCTGGGCGTGGAAGCTTTCGACCGCGTCGAGCCGGCGCTGGAAGGCGCGGACGTGGTGATGATGTTGCGCATTCAGCTCGAACGCAAAGCCGGCGGACGCTTTCCCAATACGCGCGAATACGCTCGCTTCTTCGGGCTCAATCCGCGCCGCCTTGCCCTGGCCAAGCCCGACGCCATCGTCATGCACCCAGGGCCGATGAACCGCGGCGTTGAGATCTCGCCCGAGGTGGCCGACGGTCCGCGCTCGGTGATTCTGGATCAAGTCGCGCGTGGCGTGGCCATTCGCATGGCGGTTCTGTATTTGCTCGGCGGCGGCAGCGATGCGCCGGAAGGATGACCCGAAGGATGACCCGAAGGATGAAATGTTGGTCGAGTTGCTCTTGACAGGCTCGCCCGTCAACCCCTATGTGAGGAGCGCATTTCATGGCTGACATTCTTCTGCGCGGTGGTCGCGTTTTGGATCCGGCTCGCAACGTCGACGCGAGCGCGGATGTGTTGGTACAAGACGGGAAGATCGCCCGTGTCGAGGCTGGCATCGCGGCCCCGGCTGGGGCGCGCATCATCGAAGCAAAAGGCGCGTGGGTCGTGCCTGGGCTCATCGATCTGCACACCCACCTGCGCGAGCCCGGTCAGGAATACAAGGAAACCATCGAGAGCGGCACGGCGGCGGCGGCGGCGGGCGGCTTCTCCGCCGTGTGCGCCATGCCCAACACGTCGCCGCCCAACGACAACCGCGCCGTGACCGAGCTCATCGTGCGCCGGGCAGCCGAGGTGGGCAAGGTGCGCGTGTATCCCATCGGCTGCATCACGCAGGGGCAAAAGGGCGAGAGCCTAGCCGAGATGGGCGAGTTGCAAGAGGCCGGCTGCGTGGCGGTTTCCGACGACGGCAGGGGCGTGATGAACAGCGAGGTCATGCGCCGGGCGCTCGAATACGCGCGCGGCCTCGGCTTAGTGGTCATCCAGCACGCGGAAGACACCTACCTCTCGGCCAACGGTCCGGCCCACGAGGGCGCGGCGTCGACGCGCATTGGGCTCCGTAGCCAGCCCGCGGCGGCGGAATCCATTATGGTGGCGCGCGATCTGGAATTGGTCGCGCTTGCCGGCGCGCGCTACCATGTGGCGCATGTCAGTTGCGCTGAAACCGTACGTCTGGTTCGCGAGGCCAAGAGGCGCGGGCTGCCCGTGACCTGCGAGGTGACGCCGCACCATCTCACGCTCACCGACGACGCTTGCGCCAACTACGACACCGCCACGCGGGTCAATCCACCTTTGCGTAGCGAGCGCGACGTGGCTGCGGCACGCGAGGCCTTGGCCGACGGAACCATCGATGCGGTGGCTACCGATCACGCGCCCCATTCGTCGGTGGAGAAGGACGTCGAGTTCGAGCAGGCGGCATCCGGCATGATCGGGCTCGAAACCGCGCTGGCCCTGTGCCTGGAGCTGGTGGACAAGAAGGTGCTCAGTCCGATGACGCTGGTGGCACGAATGTCATCCGCGCCGGCCAAAATTCTCGGCTTGCCGGGCGGCACGCTGGCGCCTGGTTCGGTTGCCGACATCACGGTCATCGACCCGCAGGTCGCCTGGACATGCGACCCCAGCCGCTTCCGTTCGCGCTCGCGCAATTCGCCTTTCGGCGGGCGCGCCATGCGCGGTCAAGCTATGCTGACCGTCGTGGCGGGAAACATCGTATTCGCACAGGAGAAGCTCGTTGGCTGACGAAGCACGCAACCTTTCGCCCGCGCTTTTGGCCCTGGAAGATGGCAGCGTGTTCCGCGGCTTGGCTTTCGGCGCAGGCGACGAGCGCGCTGGGGAATTGGTCTTCAACACCGCCATCACCGGCTACCAGGAGATTCTGACCGATCCTTCTTACCGCGGGCAGATCGTGCTCATGACCGCGCCCGAGATCGGCAACGTCGGCGTCAACCCCGAGGACGACGAATCGGTGCATCCGTTCTGCGCCGCCTTCGTGGTGCGCAATCTGTCCCCGCGCGTGTCGAATTGGCGCGCCCGCGGCGACCTGGCCGATTTCATGTCCAAGCATGGAGTCGCCGGCATCGCGGGCATCGATACCCGCGCCATCACCCGCCGCCTGCGCATCGGTGGCGCTCAGCGCGCGGTGGTCACGCGCAAGGTGGACGATCCGGCGGGCGCGGTCGAGCGCGCGCGCAAACACCCATCGCTCGAAGGGCGCGACTTGGTCAAAGAAGTGACTTCCGCCAAGCCCTACGCGTGGAACCAGGGGCTGTGGCAAATCCCGGGGGACCAGCGCAACGATCGGCCGGTTCGGCATCGCGTGGTGGCCTACGATTTCGGCATCAAGCGCGGCATTTTGCGCCGTCTGCGCCACGCCGGCTGCGAGGTTTCCGTGGTGCCCGCGCAAACCCCGGCGAAAGTCGCCCTGGCGGAAAGACCTGACGGCATCTTCCTGTCGAACGGCCCCGGCGACCCAGCGGCGGTTGACTATGCCGTCACGGCCGCGGCCGAGCTGTGCCAGACCGGTAAGCCCATCTTCGGCATTTGCCTCGGCCACCAGATTCTCGGTCTCGCCCTTGGCGGCAAGACCTACAAGTTGAAGTTCGGCCACCACGGCGCCAACCATCCGGTGATGGATCTGACCACGCGCAAGGTTGAAATCACCTCGCAGAACCACGGATTTGCCGTCGATGTCGATTCGCTCGCCGGCAACGCCGTACTGACCCACATCAACCTGAACGACAACACCGTCGAGGGCATGCGCCACGACCGCTTGCCCATCTTCAGCGTGCAATACCACCCCGAAGCGTCGCCCGGTCCCAACGATCCCAGCTATCTATTCGACCGCTTCGTCAAGCTCATGGACGAAGCCCAAAGGTGAGCGCCAGCGAGGCAGCGTCCCGGCGCTGGGATCCCGGGTTGATTCACACCGCGCTCGACGAGCTGGCGGCCATCTATACCGCGCCTGGGTATCACGCCGAGATCGCCGCGGCCCGCGAAGAGTACTTCACCCGTTCGGGCAAGGTCTTCGAGGACGACGCCGAGGTGCACGAGGCGCGGACGCTGTCGTTTCTCGAATGGTATGTCATCGAGCGGCCCTTGGCCGCTGGACGGCCGCCCATCGTCGATGCCTTGGAAAAGTCGCCAGCGGCCGCGCTGGATACCGGCAAGGCGCAGGCCATGGCCTGCCTGGCCAGCAGCCACCGTAGCCTGTTCGACATCGCGCACGTCGACGGCAACACCATCGAGTTGGAAGACATTCTGGGTGGCGCGCGCTTTCACGTCGTCGAGCGTCGGGGAACGATTGGTTTCGAGGTCGGCGCGATCGTCGAGGCGCGGGTGGTGTGGGACGGCGAACGCACGGTTTTCGCCAAGACCTTTCTTTTTCATCCGCGTGACGCTCGCAGCGAAGTTCTCGATCTCGTCGACAGCGCCCTTGCCGCCGGCACGGAGCGCGACGAGATCATGTTTCGCCTGGCCCAACTTTTTCTGCGCTGGCACAGGCACGGGCACAACAACGCCGCCCGCATCTACAGAGGGGCGCAGACCATCGGCCCCGTTCCGCTTTGATTCCACCATGACATGTATTAGAACGCACGAGCCCGTTCCCGCGTTCCGAATTTCGGCGCGCGCCAGCGGGCGGAGAACAAGATGCCAGTCGTAGTTATCGTCGGAGCCCAATGGGGCGATGAAGGAAAAGGCAAGGTCGTCGACCTGCTCACCGAACACGCCCAAGTCGTGGCGCGCTGGGGGGGCGGCGCCAACGCCGGCCACACCATCGTCGTGGATGGGAAGAAGCACATCACGCACCTGATTCCCTCCGGCGTCCTGCGCCCCGGCGTCGCGTGCGTGCTCGGCGAGGGCATGGTCATCGACCCCAAAAACTTGGTCGAGGAGATCCGGACCTTCCGCGAGCAGGGGCTCATCGCCAACGACCAAGACCTCATGGTTGCCGGCCGCGCCCACGTGACCTTGCCCCATCACCGAGACCTCGATCGCCTGCGCGAAGGCAAGCCAGGCGCCATCGGTACCACCCAGCGCGGGATCGGGCCAACTTACGAAAGCAAGGCCTCGCGCACCGGCTTGCGCATCGAGGACCTGCTGCGTCCCGAGCGTTTGCGCACAAACCTTGAGCGCAACTTGGCCTACGTCGGACCCGCGCTGGCCGTGTTCGGCGCGCCTTTGCCGGACCTCGATGCGCTGACCAAGGACTACCTGGCGTACGGTGAAGAAATACGCCCGTTCGTGGGCGATGCCTCGCGCTTTCTTTACCAAAGCATCCGCGCCGGCAAGAACGTGCTCTTCGAGGGCGCGCAAGGCGTGCTTCTCGACCTCGACCACGGCACCTATCCCTTCGTTTCGTCCTCGTCGACTACCGCAGGCGGCGCGTGCGCCAGCTGCGGCATCGGCCCGACCTACATCGACACGGTCATGGGAATCGTCAAGGCCTACACCACGCGGGTCGGCAATGGCCCGTTCCCGACCGAACTTCTCGACCAGAGCGGCGAGCGCTTGCGCCAGGTCGGGCGCGAGTTCGGCTCGACCACAGGGCGCCCACGTCGCTGCGGTTGGCTCGACATTCCGGCCTTGCGCCTGACTATCCGTCTGTCGGGCATTCAGTCCTTGGCCGTTACGAAGCTCGATGTCCTCGACGGTCTGGAAGAAATTAAGCTGTGCGTGGCTTATCGCCTGGGCGGCAAACTGCTCGACGAGATGCCGCTCGACCCTGACGACCTCATGGCGGTCGAGCCGGTGTACGAAACCATGCCCGGCTGGCCGGCGCGCGGCGCCCAGTCCGCCCCGGCGTCTAGGGTCGAGGATTTGCCCGAGGCCGCTCGCAAGTACCTTGCGCGTATCGTCGAATTGGTTGGGGTTCCCTACGGGATTGTCTCGTGGGGGCCGGCGCGCAGTGAGACCATCATGGTCAGCAATCCATTCTTGCCGTTTCTGGACACCTAGCGCAATGCAAAATGCGGTTCAGGAAGGCAGCGCCCTATCGGGCAGTCAGAGCAGAGGGTATGCTTCGTAGGCTAGTCTTCTGTCAGAATCCGTCTTGCCACCCCATGACTCCTATCTATAATCCCCCGGCCAGCCGCCTTTCGATGTCCGCCGAAACGAGGAGCCCATGAAGATCGTCTGTGATGCCTGCCAGGCCAAGTACTCGATTGCCGACGACAAGATCCAGGGTAAGGCGTTCAAGATTCGCTGCAAGAAGTGCAGCCACGTCATCGTTGTGAAGGTGGGAGGCGATGCTGCCGCTGCTCCCGCTTCAACCGCGGCGCCGGCTCCGGTCGCGGTGGAGTCATCCAAGGCCGTTGCTGCCGAACAAGGCGTGTGGCACGTCGTGGTGGATGGTGAACAGGTCGGACCGCTCACCGAAGGAGGCGTCAGGGAGCGCCTCAGCCAGGGCAAGATCAACTCGGATACCTTGGTTTGGAAGGACGGGATGGGCGACTGGACGGCCCTTTCCACGGTTCCGGAGCTTGCGGCCGTTTTCGCGAAAGTCCCGCAGCATGCCCCGGCCAATCCCGCGGCGCATACGCCGGCGCGCAAGAGCGCCGGCATGAAGGCGGCCGTTCCGGCCGCCGAGGCGCCGTCTTCGAGCGCGATGGCTGCCGGCGATGACGATGTTTTCGCTGCTCCGACCGTCGTGACGCCTTCTGGTTCGGCGGGCCTCATTGCGGTCGCTGCTGCGGCTCCCGCCCACGTGGCGCAAGCCCACTCAGCGCCAGTCCATGCAGCACCAGCCGCCGCGCCTTCTTCCGCATTCTTGTTCGGCGGATCGCCCGCGCAGGCACCCGAGCAGGTGGTGGTCAGGAATCCGGGGAATGGCGCAGGTGGCACCCACCTCACCGGGCAGCGCAACGAGAACTCGGTGCTCTTTTCGCTCTCGAATCTGGAAGCCCTGGCCGTGCCGTCCCATTCGGCTGGCGTGCGTGCGCCCTCGGGCTCGTCCAACACGGAAGGCTCCGGCCTCATCGACATCCGCTCCATGGCCGCCATGACTCTCGGCGAGGGAGGCGACGCGCGCCGCTCCGCCGATGCATTGCCGACTTTCTCGACGCCGCAATTTTCTCCGGTGGCGCCGGTGTTGCTGCCCATGTCGACGAGTGGCCCGCCCAATTGGGTCTATCCCATTCTGGGGCTACTCGCGATCGGCATCGCGGCGCTCGGCTACGGTATCTACAAGATTGCGACCGCGCCCGCGCCGGGAGCAGCTCCTATCGTGCAGCCGGTCGCCGTGCCAGTCGCTCCGGTCGCACCCGCACAGCCTGCGATCCCTGTGCCGGCGGTGGTTCCGGCTGCGCCGGCGCAGGCGGCGCCCGAGGCCGCCAAACCCGCGACACCCGAAGGGCATGCGGCCAGCGAGGAGAAGTCCACGGACAAGGGCAGGGCCGGCAAGGGCGACAAGGGTCATCACCGGGGTGGCGAGTCGAAAGGTTCATCCGAAACCAAGAAGGGCTCCGAGGTCGTCGCGGCGCCCACGGCACCGCCACCGGCGCCCGCCACGGATGCGAGCAAGAGCGGCGCGACCAAGCCCACGGCGAAGAAGGGCGGCAGGTCGCTCGACGATTTGCTCGGCGAGGTCGGCACCAAGAAGAGTGGCGACGAGGGTTCGTCGAAGCCCGCCGCGGCGGCTGCTTCGGCCAAGTTGATCTCGCTTACCCAAAGTGACATCGTCGGCGCCATGAAAGGGGTACAGCCCAAGGTTCAGGCTTGCGCCAATCAATTCAAGGTACCGGGCACCGCGATGGCGCAGATTAGCGTGGCCTCTGGCGGTCGCGTCAGCTCGGCCACGGTGACCGGAAAGTTCGCGGGAACGCCGACCGGTTCTTGCGTCGAGGTGGCCGCCAAGTCGGCCAAGTTCCCGCCTTGTCAATCCATGAGTTTCCCCTGGCCATTCACGCTCAGTCCCCGCTAGTTCGGTGCTAACACCCCAACAGACTCAAGGCCCCGTGGCCACTGCAGTTCGCGCGCACATCGCCGGTACCGTCTGGAAGGTGCAGGTTTCCTTCGACGACGAGGTCGAAGAAGGCCAGACCGTCGCGATCTTGGAGTCCATGAAGATGGAGATGCCGGTGGAGGCACCGATCGCGGGGCGGGTGACCGCGATCCACGTCGCGCCCGGCCGGTTCGTCGAGGAAGGCGAATCGCTGATGGAGCTGGGCTAGGAACAGGAGGCACGATCATGTCCCTGTGTACGATTCTTTCAATCGATGGCGGTGGGATTCGTGGAATTATTCCCGCGAAGATACTGGCGGAGATCGAAAGACGGACCGGCAAGCCCATTGCGAAGCTTTTCGACTTCGTCGCGGGCACCTCCACTGGAGGCATTCTGGCGGTGGGTCTGGGTCAGCCGTCACCTACAACCGGCCAGCCGCAGTACGCCGCCGCCGACCTCATCGAACTCTACGCGAAGGAAGGAGCCAGAATCTTCCACCACTCGTGCTGGCACATGGTCAAAGCCGTCGGAAACCTGATGGGTCCGAGATACGATGGCGACGGCGCACGCACTGTGTTCGATCAGTACTTCGGCGCAACGACGCTGAAACAAAGCAAGACGCGGCTGATGGTCACGTCCTACGACATTGAGCGACGCGCGCCCATCTTCTTCAAGAGCTGGCGCGCGCAAACCGACGCCGCGCACGACTTTCGCATGGCGGATGTCGCGCGTGCCACGTCAGCCGCTCCGACCTACTTTCCACCTGTCCAGTTGACCAATGGCAGTGAGCGCTACGCGCTCGTCGATGGCGGTGTCTTCGCGAACAATCCGACGATGTGCGTGCTGGCCGACGCGAAGAAGCTGCTGCCATCCGACACGCAGTTCTTTGTTGTCTCCCTGGGTACCGGCAACGCGAATCGGAAGCTTCCTTTCGACGATGCGAAAGGCTGGGGATTGGCGGGATGGGCGCATCCGCTCATCGACATTCTGATTGACGGGGTAAGCGACACAGTCGACTACGAAGCGCGGGAGCTTGTCCCGGACGGCAAGTACCATCGTTTTCAAACCGCACTCGATCCGTCCATTCAGGAAATGGACGATACGCACGCATCCACCATCGAGAAGCTCAAGGCGTGCACGGATCGGCTCATTGCCGAGCGGGCCAGCGACTTGAGTGCCATATGTGCCACCCTGAAGGGCGCAAAGTTCGGGCAGGCCGTGTCTTAGGCCAACGGCCAGGCTTGGAATCCATGCGTCGGCGGCATGTCGCGCTCGGGCGATTCGCCTAGGAAAGCGAAGCGCCTACGGAGCTTGGAATGGGAGGGCCTGTGTCGCTGGCGGGGCAGGGCCGGCGTCGGGCTTGGGCGGTTCGGTCTTGCGTGGCGGAGGCGCTGGCGGCCCGCGGTCTTCGCGCAGTTTGGAGACCAGCTTGTCGAGCAGCATCTGCTCATAGCGGCGTGGCAGGTCTTGGATGGTGATGGCAATTCGCGTGGCGTCGCGTCCTTCAACGTCGGTGGCGCGGATGAGTTCCAGCGAGCCCTTGCAAGGCTTGGGACCATCGGTGAAGTCGAACAGAATGTAGCCGGCGGAATCATCCTTCTCGCGAATGGGGAAGTTGCGGTCGACGCGCAGAAAGCGAACCGCGCCTGGCCACACGTCAGCGAGCGGGTAGGGAACGGTCTCCGTGGCGCGTGCCCACGCGGGCGCTGGCAATAGCAGCGTCGCCGCGAGGCAGGCCAGAAGCGCGTGAGCGCGGTTTGTGATCATCCCTCGCCTCCTTCTTCGACGGCGCGTTTGGAATCGACCACCAGCGAGCGCAGGGAATGCGACGCCCCGCCGGTGAAGAGCAGCGCGGTGAAGCCGAGGACCACGTACCACACGAATTGAATGCCATGCAGGGCGATGGCGTAGGCGCCGCCCGCCGATGCGAGAATCGAGGCGGGCAGATAGGCGGCGAGGGCGAGAACGATGCCGGCGTGGAACTGCCCCACCAGGCCGGGGGCGTTGGGTAGGGTGATGAGCACGCCGGTGAAGGCCATGGCCGCGAAGGCGCCGTGGATGGGGATGGGAAGGTGCATGAGGCGGGCGAGTATCCACATGCCAAGGCCATTGCAGCCCCAGTACAGGGCGGTCTGGAAGAGAAACGGCAGCATGTCGCGCCAGTGGCCGAGGGCGCGGAAGCCTTGAATCAAGGCGCGTAGCTTGTCGGCGAGCTTCTCGGCCGTCTTGGGGGAGATCCGTCGCAGGAAGGTGACGGTCAGAGCGAGGTGGATTGTCGCCGAGGGCCAGCGCAAGGCGCAGCCGAGAAAGGCAGTCAGCCCGAGAAACCCTAGCAGTGCCAGCCAGGCGGACACCGCCAGGACCGGTGGATAGGCATGCCCACCCTTCGCGAAAGAGAAAAGGTAGGTTACGAAAAGAAGAATGGCAATGACCAGGCCGTCGACGATGCGCTCGACCGCCACGGTGCCCAGCACGGCGCTCATGCGCGCGTGCCCGTCGCGGGCCACGTAGTACGGGCGTGCAAATTCCCCCAGGCGGAAAGGCAAGGCCAGAATCGCCATGAAGCCGACCGTGGAGATCACCATCAGCCGCTTGAAGCTGAGCCTGACGCCGATGGGCCGCAGAAGGTACTGCCACCGCCAGGCGCGGAAGAGGTGCACGGGGATGATGGTCAGTGCGTAGAGCAATACCGCCGAGAGCGGCAAGGCGCGCAGCGTGGATTCGGTCTGGCGCAGATCGATCTGCCGCACGGCCAGCGCAATGCACAGGGCGCCCACGGCGAGCGAGAGGAAGATTTTAGCGAAGAGTTTCACGACGAGAGCGCGACGCCGCCTTCTACGGTAGCTCGCCTTGCAAAATGCGGCGAGGATTTTCCTCGAGAAGCCGGGTCAGAGTGGCTTCTCCCAAGTGTTTGCGGATCCATGCCATGCCACCCGCGACATCGGCCCCAGTTTCCGGGCTGTGCATATCCGAGGCTACGGCGTGGGCGAGGCCGTCCTCGACGAGCCGGCGCGCGGTCTTGGTTTCGGCGCGCTGGCCGGCACCGGCCACGGCTTCCAGGTCGACGACCAGCGCGGCCTGCTTGCCCAGGGTTTCGGCGAAAGCCGGATCGCGCTGTACGGGCAGGTAGCGTTCGGGGTGCGCCATGACTGGCAAGCAGCCGCCCAGGCGGATCTCGAAGAGCGCCTCCTCCAAGCGCGGCGGCAGGAGGATGGGGTTCACCTCGAACAGAAAGGCCCGTTGTCCGTCGTAGCAGGGCACTTTGTGGTGGCGCAGGCGCTCCATGAGGATCTCGTCCCAGAAGTTCTCGGCTCCCAGGCGCATGCGCAGCGAGGGGTGCTGCTTGCTTGCTTCGCTCTGGAATTCGGTGAACGTTTGCCGCATGACCTCGACGGGTGGGATGAAGAGCCCGTTGCGCTGGTGAGGCGTCGCGCAGATCTCCGTGAAACCTAGATCGAGCAGGGATTGCAGCATCTCCAGGCCGGTGGCCAGATCCGGTGCCCCGTCGTCGAGGCCCGGCAGAAGGTGGCAATGAAGATCGATGTACTGCGCCACAAAGAATCCCGGGGTGACCATAGCGGATCTTCCCGCGCTCCGCCGCAATTTCCCCTTGCCGAAGGGCTTGAGAAAAATGCGTGGACTGACGATTGGGGCTTGCGCAAACAACGATACAGACTGCAAATTCGATCTGCAATTTCGTACTGCAAATTCGTTCTTGGGAGGAAAAGGATTCAATGGGCGAGAAAGTTGCTCTGCCGAGCCTCAGTTTACCGAAGCAGAAGACGCACTGGCTGGTTGGCGTCGTCATCGCAGCGGCGGCCCTGTTGCTGATCTTGGGCGCGGCGCTGTTCGCGGTCATGCAGCACCAGCGCTCCCAGGAAGAGGCCTACGAGCGGCGGCAAGCCGAGCGCGCCGCCATCATCCAGGCTGAAGCCCAGAAGGTCAAGGCCGAGGCCGAACGTACGGCCGCGGAAACCAAGCGCAAGGAGGCGGAAGCAGCCGCCGCCGCCGCGCTTGCCGCCGCCGAGAGGAAGAAGCAGCAGGCCGCGGCCGCCGCGTCCGCGGTTGACAAGGACGGCAAGGACGATAGCAAGAAGGACAAGGGCGACAAGAAGAAGGCCAGTGGTCACAAGAGCGGCAGCAGCAAGACAGCCAGCAAGGGCGGGCCGTCTATCTCGTCGCCCCCAAGCGCCGCTCCGGCCAAGGCCGCGACGCCCTCCAAGAACAGCAAGGACATCGACGACCTGCTCAAGAGCATCCGTTAGCGGCAAACACGCGTGCGGAGCCTGCCAGCTTTGCTGGCAGCGGAGCTTCGCGGGAGGGTTTGGGAACCCGCCCAGGGTTCCCATTATTACGATCTAGCTCTGGCGCCGACGGGCTGTGATCTCCTCGATGCGCGTGCGCAGGTCGCCGTCGCGCAGGGTGACGGTGACCTGGTCGCCGGGGACGAGCCCTTGCCGGCTCTTGAGGACCTTGCCGTCCGGACCGCGCGCTAGGCTGTAGCCGCGGTCGAGCACCTTGAGGGGCGAGAGGGCGTCGAGCTTGCCCGTCAGGGCTTCGAGGGAGCGGCGCCGCTCGCCGAGCAGGCGCGAGCCCACCTGCGACATGCGGCGCACGAGTAGACCAAGCGCTCCTCGCTGATCGGCGATGCGGCGTTGGGGATGGGCGCGCAACAGCCGCCCCTCGACAGTTTGCAGATCCTTGCGCCGGTGGGCGAGGGCGCTCGCGAGCGCGCGCCCTCCGCGTTCGGCGAGCTCGTCGAGACTTTGGCGGCGCTCGTCGACAATGCGCCGGGGATCGCCGAGGCGTGCGCGGGCGCGTTCGAGCAGCAAGCGTCGCGCCGCCACCTGGCCGAGCAACCCGCGGCAGAGACGGCCGGCCAGCACGCGCGTTTCGGCCAGCAATTCGGCCGCCACGGGAACCGCCAGCTCGGCGGCCGCGGAAGGCGTGGGCGCGCGGATGTCGGCGACGAAATCGGCGATGGTGAAGTCGGTTTCGTGCCCGACCGCCGAGATGGTGGGCAGCGGGCAGGCAGCAATGGTGCGGGCCAACGCCTCATCGTTGAAGGCCCACAGATCCTCCATGGATCCACCGCCGCGGGCGATGATGATGACGTCCACGTCCGGCACGTGGCAAAGCGCCAACAGCGCGGCGGCGATGGAGGCGGCGGCGCCCTCGCCTTGCACGGGCGTGGGTGCGACCACGATGGGCACAGGAAAGCGGCGGTGGGCAACGCGAACGATGTCGCGGAGGACGGCTCCTTGTCGCGAAGTCACCACGCCAATCCGGCGGGGCAGAAAGGGCAACGGCCGCTTGCGTGCGCTATCGAACAACCCCTCGGCGAGGAGTTTCTGCTTGAGCGCCTCGAAGGCCAGGGCCAGGGCGCCCGCGCCCGCGGGTTCGATGCCCGCGACCTGAAGCTGAAACCGGCCGCGGCCTTCGTAGATGGTCAGCTTGCCTCGGCAGCGCACGAGCTGGCCGTCGCCCAGGCGAAACTTGAGGCGGCTGGCGTCGCGCGCGTACATCACGCAGTCGAGCTGCGCCTCGGTGTCCTTGAGCGTGAAATAGAGGTGTCCGTTGGCCGAACGCTTGAAGCCCGAGACCTCGCCCTCGACGCGCACATCGCCGAAGCGGGCCTCCAGGGTTTGGCGTGCTTTGCGCACCAGCTCGGCCACGGCCAGGACGCGGATCTCTTCGGTCGCGGGCGCTGGCGGTGCGATGGGCTCCGCAGGTGGCGCGGACGAGGGCGCTGGCGCGGGAATGGCAAGGCGTTGCTCGAAGGAGAGTTGGGCCACGTCTTGGGGACTATCGCCCTTGCCGGGCCCCGGATTGCGCGCGGCAGCCGTCTCGGGCGGCCGACCTCGGCTGGCCTTCACCATGCGCCTCGCGTGGCCGCGCGTTCGTAGTCAGCCGCGTCGGTGCGCATGCGTTCGAGGTCGGCGCTGGCCATGCGCTTGAACTCTGCCGCGCGTGTGGCAAGTCCGGTAAAGCCCCAGCCCCAAAAGCGATTGTGGGCCCGGTGATATGCCAATTGCCTCGCGGGTGTCGCGATTTCACCGGTCTCGCCGCTCGCGTTTGGTTCGGGCACGCGTGTTCCTGCGCCGGTCAGAAGCGTCTGTGCCAGTGCCCAATCGTCCGGCGTCAGCATCTTGATAAAGAGCGCTTTGGCGTTCTCCGCGGTGGCGCCGGGTTCGAAGCGCGCGAGCAGTCGACTGCGTTCGGGGCCCTCGGGCACCACGCTTTGCGTGATGTCGTAGCATTCCCGCCAGGCGCGCTGGATGGTCATCCAGGACCAGTGCGTGTCTTGATCGAGCGCGCTCCACAGCTTGCCGCCGTCATGCGCGGCCACGGCAGCCTGCAGGCGGGCATGAGCTTCGGCGGGAGTACGAGCGCCGCGATCCCCGCACCCCGAACAAGCAAGGACGAAAAGCAGCAAGAAGGTGGATTTCATGGTGCGCGGCAGTGGCATAGGGAATGGTGCTGTTGCTACGCTAGTGCCGGCCGGGTTCACACGCAAGACAAGCTTGTCTTGCATGCGGGGCTCTGGCGATCCGATGGGCAAGATGTGCTAGATTGCGACGCTCTCGACGGTGACCGATACTGGAAACAAACCTCCGCTGGACTTTCCCGAACTCGAGTCGGAAGGCCAAGTGGCGTCCGCGGATGAGTTCGCCCATGTGCCGTCGCCCCGGCGGCGCCATCCCGCCATCGCCTTGGCGGCGGCCGGCCTGGCCTTGTTCCTGCTCTACCAGATCCACGAGGACGTGCTGTTCGCGCTTTCGTCTACCGATGCGCAGGCAATCGGGGATGCTCGGGCCGTGGCCGCCACGCCGGTGGGCCAGTTGCCCATCAACCGCACCGTGCGCATGTCTGGCATGGCCGATCGCGAAAGCGGCGTTGTCATCGACACTGCCGGTTCGTGGCAGTTCACGCAGTTCTTCCGCTTGCTGGGCACCGGCAGTCGGATCTTTGTCAGCCGCGTTCCAGATCCCATTCCGGTCGAACAGGCGGAGCGCGACGTCTTCGTCGGCAGACTGGTGCGTTTTCGAGACTTGTCCTTCCAAGCGGCCATTCGCAAACACTTCGCCAATCGCGTGACCGCGACGCATTCCTTCTCGCCGGCCGCACTTCGCGAGCGCGTGGCGGCAGCGGGCGGCGGCCCCTTGGTCCTTGATGACATGCTCGGCGAGAAGGTTTCGCTGGCCGCCAACGACGAGCTTTCCGTCGACGTGGCCCGTCCCGCCGACGTCCAGATCGATCTGCCGCGCAGCAAGGCCGCCGATGCGGCGGCGGCGCGGACCTTGGTCGAGCAGCAAGGTGGCACGGTTCTCGATGACATGGCCAAGGCATCGGACGACAAGAGCGTGGCTCTGGTCGTGACCTTTGCGTCGGACAAGCGCGATCAGGCGATGCATGCGCTTTCCCAGTTGGACGAGAAGGTGCGCTTTCGTCCGGTGCGCAAGACGCATAATGTCCGTCTCGCCGATTTGGGCGTGGCCGGGGAAGACCTGGTCATTCGGTCGGGCGGCGAGAGCAAACAGCTTTCGCTGGGCCAGATCCTCGCGGTTCGCACCTTGGCCAACGTGCAGATACCGGACGAGGCGCTCCTGTTGCGCGAGGGTGAGCGGCCACGCGCCCAACTTAAGACGGTTGTCGTGGCCGCGTTTTTACTCGGCTTCGCAATGATTAACCTGCTCGCCTTGCGCGCGCGAGGGTAGGACGATTTCTTCATGCAACGAATCTACGATACGAAGGAAGGCAAGAAGGTCGATCTGGAGCTGCGCGAAGCCGGCAAGGTCGGCATCTACGGTTGCGGTGTTACCGTCTACGACCTGTGCCACGTTGGGCATGCACGCACGTTGGTGGCCTACGATGTGATTGTGCGCCACCTGCGCAGCCGCGGGCTTGAGGTTCGCCTGGTTCGCAACATCACCGACGTGGATGACAAGATTATCCGCAAAGGCCATGCCGAAGGCCGCGGAGCCATCGAGGTCGCGAATTTCTATGCCGACGCCATGAGCGCGGACATGGCGGCTCTCGGCATCGCGCCGCCCGACATCGAGCCGCGCGCCACGGAGCACATCGCCGAAATGATCGACGTGATCCGGCGCTTGGAATCGCGCGGCCTGGCCTACGCGGCGGAGGGCGACGTTTACTACTCCGTGGCCGGCTTTCCTAGCTATGGCGCACTCTCGGGCCAAAGCATCGACGACTTGCAGGCAGGGGCCCGCATTGAGGTGGGTGAACACAAGAAGAGCCCCCTCGACTTCACGTTGTGGAAGGGCGCCAAGCCCGGCGAGCCGTCGTGGGAGAGCCCCTGGGGGCCCGGGCGTCCCGGTTGGCACATCGAGTGTTCGGCCATGTCCCACCGCTATCTGGGGGACCACTTCGATATCCACTGCGGCGGCTCGGACCTGATTTTTCCCCACCACGAAAACGAAATCGCGCAATCCGTGGGCGCGTTCGGTTCGTTCGCGCGCTACTGGATGCACTCGGGGATGGTCAACTTCGGCGGCGAGAAGATGTCGAAGTCGCTCGGCAACGTGGTCACCATCCGCCGCGTGGCCGAGACGCACGATCTCGAGGCGTTGCGCCTGCTGCTCATTTCGGTGCACTACCGTAGCCCGGCCAATTTCACCATCGCCCGCGACAGCGACGGGCAAGCCGTCTATCCCGATCTCGACGAAGCCGAGGCGCGGCTGGATTATTTCTATCGTACGCTCGAACGCCTGGATGCTTTTCTGGCGCCGGTCAAACTGGCGCAAGAGCCACCGCCGTCCGAGCTGGCGAAGAACGTCGGCGCGGCCATGGACGACGACTTCAACAGCGCCGCGGCCATCGGCCACCTCTACGATGCCTTCGTCTTGGCCAACAAGCTCCTTGACGACCCCAAGGCCATACCCAAGCCCGAGCGGCAACAGACGCTCGCTGCCATCGCCCGCGACGCGCGTGCGGTGGGCGCCACGCTCGGAATCATGCGGCGGTCGCCTTCCGAATTCTTGCTGGCACGTCGCGATCGTCTCTGCCAGCGGCGCAAGATCGATCGCGCCCAGGTCGAGGCGCGCATCCGCGATCGCGTTGCCGCCCGCGCCGCCAAGGACTTCAAGCGCGCCGACGAAATCCGTGCCGAGCTCAAGACCGCCGGCGTGGAACTGATGGACACGCCCACCGGCACCACCTGGCGGGTGGCAGGCTAGATCCAGCGTCCGATTCAATCCGTCTGCAGTTCCGCCAACAATGTTTCCGGAGCGATGTCCTGCTCGTTGGGCTAGGTGACTGCGCCATGGACGATGCCCACCCGGCGGAAATACGCTTCGTTCTTCAGTTCCTTGAAAACACCGTGGTCCAGATACGGCTTCATGTCGAAATAGCCCTTCGAGCCGTTCTCCACTTCCACGTAGATCCGGAAATTCTCGGACGGCTTCACGACTTTGACATCCCAATGCATGATCGCCTCGAGTTCTAGAGTGGCTGGATCTTGAAGGGCGGTTCCCCGTTGGTGGCAAGGAGCCAGTCGGCGTTCAATGCCTCTCGGTTGAGCTCGATCCAGGCCTGGACGAGTCGCAACTGCTTCCGAGGAAACTTGCCCGATAGGATCTCCCCTTCGAGGATGGAAATCACGGCTTCAAACTCGGCATACCTCACATGGATGTGGGCAGAGCCGCGGATCGGGTCTTGGCGAAGCACAACCCTGCCGAACCGTGCTACTCGCGACGAAACCAGGCGAGTGCGAGCGCGACCATCGCCCCCGCGAATCCGAGCAGCACGACCAGATCCAACCCAGCGCCGAACACGCTCGGTTGAGCAAGCGCGTGGCGCATGAGATCCACGCCGTAGGTCACCGGGTTCACGCGTACGAGGACAGCCATCCATCCGGGCAGTCGTTCCACCGGGAAGACACCGCCAGACAAGAAGTAGAGTGGCATGATGACGAAGTTGGAAATGACCCCGAACCCTTCGAAAGTCTGCATCCGTGTCGCGAGCACCACGCCCATGGCCGACATGGCCAGCGAGAGAATGGCGATGACTCCGAGGAGAGCGAAGAACGCGCCGAAGCTAAGGTGCAAACCGACGAGCGGGGCAAAGATCAATGTCAGACAACCTTGCACGATGGTGACAACGGTCCCGGAGAGTGTCTTGCCAAGAACGATGGTCACGCGCGAGATGGGCGCGACCAATACCTCCTTGAGGAAGCCGAATTCTCGATCCCAGATGATGGTCACACCTTGAAACATGCCGCCGAAAAGCACGGCCATCGCGATGGCGCCAGCGAAGACGAAGTGCTGGTAGTCCACGCCGCCTGCAAGGCGTACTGAGGTGCTGAGCCCCTTGCCCATGAAGATCAGCCACAGCAGGGGCCGGGCAAACGCGCCCATGATTTGTCCGCGGTCGCGCACGAAGCGAACCAGGTCACGCCAAGTGAGCGCCCAGGCGGCTTCCAATTCGTTCATGACCGCCTCCGCGTACGCACCATCCGGCGAAGCACGTCGCGATTCGACGCCTCGTCGGGACGAATCGAATGCCCCGTGAGAGCGATGAACGCATCCTCCAGGGTTGGTTTCTGCAGGCTCAACCGTCGAAGCTCTACGGGAAAATGGCCCAGTCGCGCCAGGAACTCCTCGCCATGGGATACCGCAAACTCGAGGCCGCGGTCGGTCGTCTGCGGCTCGACAGCAAAGCGCGTGCGCAGTTCCTTCGCGGCCTTCTCGTCATCCGCCGTGCTGAGCGTGACTCGTTCCTCGCCGGCCCTGCCTTTCAGCTCCTCGGGCGAGCCTTCAGCGATCAGCTTGCCGTGGTCGATGATCGCTAGGCGGTCGCAATTCTCCGCCTCTTCCATGTAGTGAGTGGTCAGAAAGATAGTCAGCTGCTCGCGTTCGCGCAACTCATGCAGGCGCTCCCACATGGCACGGCGGGTTTGCGGATCCAGCCCAGAGGTGGGCTCGTCGAGAAAGAGCACACGCGGCCGGTGCAAGAGCGCGCGGGCAACTTCGAGCCGCCGTCGCATGCCCCCCGAGAAGGTGCGCATGCGCTGATCGGCCTCAGCGGTCAGTCCGATCCACGCCAGCGCCTCGTCCATGCGCGCGCGCCGCTCGCCGCGTGGCACACCGTAGATCATGCAATGGATCTTCAGGTTCTCGCGCGCGGTGAGACGGTCATCCACGGAGGGATCCTGGAAGATGAGCCCAAGACATCGCCGAACCGCCGCTGGTGCCGAGACCACGTCGTGCCCGGCGACGCGCGCAGTACCCGCGGAAGGCTGGAGTAGCGTGCAGAGAATCTTGATCGTTGTCGACTTGCCGGCACCGTTGGGACCAAGAAGGCCGAAGATTTGCCCTGTGGGTACCGAGAAAGAAACGTCATCCACAGCCGCTAGGTCGCCGAAGCGACGAACCAGCCTTTCGACCTCGACAACAGGAGCACCTACAGACAAGCAAGAATCTCCTTGGAGCTGGCCAAGGTCGTCAGACTCGCCAGATTGGCCAACGAGCGGTCGTGTCTGTCCTGGTTCATCGAGGAAACGCAATCCGTGACGACGACCGGATAGAACCCTCGCGTGGCCGCATCGCGGGCCGAATGTTCCACACCCATCTCGGTAGCGATGCCGGTGAAGATCAGACTCTTCACGCCGCGATTCTTCATCATGAGCTCGAAGTTGGTGCCCAGAAAGATATTCGCAGTGGCCTTTTCGATCTGGAGCTCGCCGGCCTGCGGCTTCACCGCTTGCGGAATTTCGCGGTCGGGGGAGCCAGGAGCCATGAAGTCTGGAAGCTTTGCCGGGTCGTCGACTCCAAACCTGCGCATCATGGAAAGCAGGCTCCAGCCCGATTGGTACGCTAGGGGCAATCGCGTGATGAGCGTGTAGACGATGGGCATGCGGCCTCGCACGCCTTCGAGTAGTGATCGCAATGAGCCGAGAAAGGCATCCTGGTTGAAAATGCGATTGACCAAGCCGACCTGAACGTCCCAAACCACGAGACACGTGTGGGCCGGGTCGACAATCTCCTTGAGGTTTTCGTAGATATCCACGCCGTTGATGGTCTTCATGCGTTCTCCTCTGTTCCGATTGCTGTTAGTCCGCAAAGTCGGCGGGCGCTGCCACGCCGCGTGCGCGCGACTTGGACTTGGATGCGAGAAAGAGCGCCGGGATGGCGCCCGCGCCGACGATGGCGGCGCCGACGAGAAAGGCATCATTGAAGGCCAGCACCGACGCGGCCTCGGCAATCCTGCGCGCGACGAAAGATCCGGCAAGCAGCCTCGCGAGCGAGGGCGGCGAACCCAGCTCCACGGCACGTAGGACGAGGTTGTGCGTGGCGTCCGACAACGCCGGCCTGGTGGCAGCGAGACCTTGCCCCACTACCGCGAGGTGGAAAGTCGTTCTGCGCCCGAGGACGCAGGCAAGAACGGCGATACCGAGTGAACCTGAAATCTGCTGTATCAGGCTCAACATCGAAGACGCCATGCCAGCCTTGGCAGTCGGCACGGCATTAATAGCCGCGGTCATCACGGGCGTCACCAGCAGGCCCAGCCCGACACCGCGTATTAGGGTTGGGTAGAGCACGTCCCAGGTGCTCGTCGTCACGTCCAGTCTGCGGTACGTCCACATGAACCAGGCGATGAGCGCAAGGCCAACCATCGTCGGTGCGCGCGTGCCGAATCGCTCCGCAATCCGGCCAGAAACCAGCATGACCAGCCCCATGACCAGCGCACCAGGAAGCAGCAAGAGCCCCGTGTCGATCTCGCTGCGGCCCATCAAATCCTGCAAGAACAAGGGCAAAAGAAAGATGCCGCCGTAGAGCGCGACGGAGCGGGCGGCTGTCACCACCATGGCGACGGTGAACTGGGAACTGCGGAACAGTCCCAGGTCGAGAATGCGCTCGGAAACGATGCTTTCCACGGCCAGGAAGAGCACGAACGAGACGCTGCTGACCAAGGCGCACGTGACCACGTAGGTCGAGCTCCAGCCTTCGCGATTGCCGTTGGACAGCCCAAGCAATGCGGCGACGAGAAAGGCGGTCAAGAGCACAAACCCGGGAAGGTCGAAACCGCGCGAGGTCTGGGCGTGCGGCTTGTCGACGCGCAGAATGCGAGAGGCGGCCAGGAGTCCGACGATGCCGATGGGCAGGTTGATGTTGAAGATGCTGCGCCAGCCGAGGGTTTCGGTGAGGTACCCACCCAGCGTCGGGCCGAACGCTGGGCCGACGACCACGCCCACACCCCACAGTCCAAGTGCGCGCCCGCGCTCCTTGGCCGGAAAGACCTCGGCGATCATGGCCAGCCCTGTCGGCGTGATGGCGCCACCGCCGAAGGCCTGAATCACGCGCGCAAGAACCAAGGCCTGCAGGTTGGGTGCGAGACCACAAAGAGCGGAGCCGCCAATGAACACGGCGAGGCTGGCGATATAGAGCACCCGGTAGCCCACCCGATCGCGCAGCCATGCGGTCAGGGGCATGAAGGTCGAGAAGCCGAGCATGTAGCCCGTTACCACCCACTCGATGTCGTCGACGCTGGCGCCGAAGCTGGCCATCATGTTCGGCAGCGACACGTTGACGATGCTTGAATCGAGCGCCGACATGAAGGTACCCAGCATGACCACGCCGAGCACGCGCCAGCGATACCCAGGGTCCGCCGGAACATCGACTGGGATGGCCCCTTGTCTCATCGAATCCGGATCCTGACCTCGACCGACTGGCCCGCGCGCAGGGTGTGAATCCGCGGACTGGGGTCGATGGCGACGCGGATTGGAATGCGCTGAACCACCTTGGTGTAGTTGCCCGCGGCGTTGTCCGCCGGAATGAGAGCGAAGGAGGAGGCGGCCGACTGGGTGATCACATCGACACGCCCGGTGAGCTCGCCGCCCTCGTCGATAGCGACCGCCACGGGCTGTCCCAGACGCAGCAGCCCCGATGCCGTCTCCTCGACGTTGGCGGCGATCCAGGCATGCGCCATATCCACGATGGTCACGGCGCCTTGAGCCGGCGACAGGTAGTCGCCCGGATCCACGGTCACGCGCACGATCACGCCGTCCACGCTACTCGTGAGCGTCATGCGCGCAAGCGCGACTTCGGCCAGCTTAAGATCGGCGCGCGCCTGCGCCGCCTGCGCTTGCGCCGCCTCTACCTGGCGAGAGCGGAAGGCAACGCGATCGGTGCCGGCACTCGCATCGAGAAGACCGGCCTTGGCGGCAACGACGCCACTTTGGGCGATGGAAATGTCCTCGGGGCGGCTGCCATTTTCGAGGAGGTCGAGCGCGGCGGTCTTGGATTCAAGCGCCGCGCGCGTGGAAGCATCGGCGGTGCGCGCGGTTTCGAGCGCCACCTGGGCAATGGCTCCATCGCGCGCTAAGGTTTCGGCCCGATCGAGATCGCGATGCGCCTGGGCGACGAGTGACTTGGCCGCGGCCGCGTCGGCCCGCGCTTTCTCGATCTCCTCGGCGCGCGCGCCGCGCGTGGTGCGCTCCTCGGACGCCTGCGCCGAGGACACGGTGGCTCGCGCTCGACGCTCGGACACCTCAGACAGCCGGCGCTCGATGCGAAGCTGCGCCTCGGCTTCGCCAACCCGAGCGTCCGCGAGTGCGACCAGGGCGCGGGCCTTGTCGACCTGGGAACGTTCCGCGGCTGCGTCTAGCTCGACGAGCTTCTCGCCAGCTTTCACGGATTGCCCCTCGCGGACGAGAACCCGATCCACCCGTCCACCTGAGCCCTGGGGCGCGATGACAATGATCGGAGCCGCGACGCGCGCATCGTCGGTCGACACGAATGGCCGGAAGTGAAACCACCACAATCCGAACAACCCGGCCAGCACCGCCGCCACAGCAGCCATCACTCGACGAAGGCGCGAGTGTTGCAAGATTGAACGCTTGAGCGGAAGGATCTCTTCCGACAGATTCCCGTCGGGTTTCGGCGGCTCGGTTTCTTCCACCGCGGGTTTAGCGCTGCCCATCGACAGCCTTCGCCATGGAAACACCTTCGACCCGCGTGGTGAGGGAGCTTCGTATCTTTTCTGCCAAGGCGACGAAGACACGTCTTTCGTCCCCCGTCAGGGCGGCCGCCGTGGCATCCGCCAACCGCTTGTGCGCGACGTCCAGCGGTCCCAATATCTTGCGCCCCTTGGCCGTGAGCGAGACCAGCATCTCGCGTCGATCCGATTCGCTCCGATGCCTCTCGACGAATTCGCGCCTCTCGAAGTCGTCGAGGATGCGAACCAGTGCCGACGGGTCGCTCGCCGTGGCTCGCGCCAAGCCCACCTGGGTGACAGGCCCGCATGTTCCAATCTCGCGCAGAATCGCCGCCTGCCGACCGCTGATGTCCCCGCTGAAGGTCAGTGCGGCCACGCGCGCCACGGCACGCCGGAGCTGGATGATGGCGTTGAGAACATCCGTTGACATGGCCATTATTGTGCGCTCCATAATGGCTAATGGCAATGGTTAAACACACGCGGCATGCCCGGTGGCGAGCCAGACCATCCGCCTCACCCGATGCTTCGCCCGGCACAAGTCTATCCTGACGACGGCGATCTACTCCCACCCTACCCACGAGGACTTGGAGCGCGCGGTCACCGGACTGCCCTGCTAGCCAGGGCGGCGGCGAGGTGCTGGCAAGCAATGGCGATGTCGCTTTTGGGGGGATGGGCATCTCTTGGAATATTCTGCCGACGCGCCATGTTCCATATCCATGAAAGACTCGGCCCTGCTCGATAGATCTCAGTGCTGTAAGACATTGGTACCATCTTGAAAGTCACAACTAGGGTCCTTGGAATGCTTGTCCCCGTCGGGTTGGGCATAATGCTTGCCGCGACGGCGCGGGCTGCTCAGCCATCACGCGAGCCGAGCCCCAATGATCCGACCGAGGCCAATATCACGCTGGTGACGGCGGGATTCTTGGAGCACTCACAGCTCGCCCATCACCCGCTTGACCCTGAGTTGGCGGGCAAGTTCCTTGATCGCTATCTTGATGACTTGGACGGATCGCGATCCCTGCTATTGCAGTCCGACATCGCGGAATTCGCGGCATATCGCTCGAATCTGGCCCAGGCTATCCACAGGGATGGCGACACCAGCGCGGCCCATGCCATCTTTGCACGCCTCCTGCAGCGGCTTTCGCAAAGGACTGCCTACGTGACCGATCTACTGCGGACTGAGAAGTTCGACTTTACCGGGCACGATGTCTACACCTTCGATCGCGAGAACACTGAGCGTCCGAGCGATGTGCCTGCGGCGCAGAAAATTTGGCGCCAGCAGATCCGCGCCGAGTATCTGCAGGAGAAGCTGGCGGGCAAGTCGCCCGCGGAGATCGTACGCACGATCTCGCGTAGGAAGGCGCACCAGCTTGCGACCATGAACGCTCTGCGTGGCAGCGAGGTGCTCGAGATGTACTTGAACGCACTCGCCCACGTTTACGACCCGCACACTGACTATCTCGGGCACGAGCAGATGGAGAGTCTGACAATCGCCATGAACCTTTCGCTCTTCGGCATCGGAGCGGCGCTGGAAAACGAAGACGGCTACTGCAAGATTCGCGAGTTGTTGCCTGGCGGGCCAGCGTTGCGAAGCGGTCAGCTCAAGCCCGGAGATCGCATTGTATCCGTCGCACAAGCAAGCGAAGAGCCCGTCGATGTTACCGACATGCCCCTTTCGCACACCGTCGATCTGATTCGCGGATCCAAGGGGACGACGGTGAAATTGACCATCCTTCCCGCGGGCGCCGCCGAGGGATCGCTGGCCAAGACCGTGTCGCTGGTGCGCGACGAGATCAAGCTCGATGACCAGCAGGCCAAGGCCCGTATCTTGGACATGCCAACGGAGAAGGGACGCACGCTGCGCCTCGGGGTCATCGACCTGCCGTCGTTCTACGCCGACATGAGCGGTCGAACGGGGGCCGCGCCTCGCAGTGCGACCGCGGACGTGGCGCGCTTGCTGACCAAGTTGAAGAAGGAGCACGTGCGCGGCATGATTCTGGATCTGCGGGGCAACGGCGGTGGGTCGCTAGAAGAGGCGATCAGCTTGACCGGGTTGTTCATTCGTCAAGGCCCGGTGGTGCAGATGCGCGGCCTGGAAGGCGGCGTTGAAGTGGGCTCGGACAAAGATTCCAGCGTCGAATACGACGGGCCGCTGGTCGTGCTGACCAGCCGGTTCAGCGCCTCTGCGTCGGAAATTCTGGCTGGTGCCTTGCAGGACTACGGGCGCGCCGTGGTGGTGGGCGATTCCTCGACCTTCGGCAAGGGCACGGTGCAAAGCATTCTGTCGCTCGTGATGGTGATGGACAAGACCGGCTTCGCGCACGCATACGACCCCGGTGCGCTCAAGGTCACTATTAGCAAGTTCTATCGACCGGACGGCGCTTCCACGCAGTTACGGGGAGTCGCGTCCGACATCGTGCTGCCTTCGCCTAGCGACCTTGCCGACGTGAACGAGACATCGCTGAAAGATCCGCTGCCGTGGGACGCCGTGCCCGCCGCGCCCCACGAACAACTGAATTGGGTAAAGCCCTATCTCGATACCCTGCGCGAGCGATCCCGACATCGGATCGATACGGAAAAGGCGTTCACCTATTTGGCGGAGGATATCGCTCGGCTTAAGAAGAGCCTGGCCGAGAAATCGGTTTCGCTGAACGAAGCCGGGCGCCGGCAAGAAATGGCGCAAATCCAGGCCCGTCAGGCGACGCGCAAGCAGGACGATCTGGCCCATCCCACATCAGAGCCAACGACCTACGAGATTACGCTCAAGAACGCCTCCTCGCCGGGGTTGCCCCCCCCCATGTCGCCCAAGAAGAGCAAGAAGAGTGACGAAACGAGCGCGGACGCGACGGCGCCCGACGCTCTCGGCGAGACCGGCAGCAAGTCGCCCGACAGCGACATCCTGCTGCACGAGACCGTGAAGATCCTGGGCGACTACGTCGACCTGCTCGGCGTCCAGCCCAAGGGGCCACGTCTCGCCGGCCCGCGAAGCCCAGCGTCCGCCTCGTAACTCATCCGCCTTCCACCCTACCGACGAAGACTTGGTTCGCGCGGTCACCGGGTTGCCCTGCTGAAGAATAGCCGGGGTAGTCGGCGTGCTATCCTGGCATTCACCCACGAGAACGCCGTGAGATCTCTAGCCCGAAGTTCCCCGGCCGAATCGGCATAAGTGGTTGAATTTTCTCGCAGACGAGAAGATTCGACGTGCGCCCGGCATGGGCGCAGAACAAAGAGGTGACGTCATGAAATAGGCGAAAGTGCTCTGGAGGACCCTGACGGAGGGAACCTCCCACCTACGAGACAAGGGCGGCGACCCGGAGCACCGGG